>ERZ506925.85-NODE-85-length-87979-cov-7.11403_pt1 | contig 87979 bp, 87 predicted proteins | sample MGYA00513973_ERZ506925 | MGnify/ENA metagenome assembly ERZ506925
GATCTTCCGCGACCATTGCCCACTTCGGCGGCTTTTTGAACAAGCCGGAACCTGGGAAAATCGAAAAACGGGCATTACGCGCGCCGGTATATTCCTGCTTATCGGCATCTTTCATGCCAATATGCGACAACAGCCCGGTCAGTAGCGCAATATGGATCTCGCGGTATTCCGCCGGTTCGCTGTTCACCGGAATACCCAGCTCTTTTACCACCTGACGCAGTTGGGTGTAGATATCCTGCCACTCACGCACGCGCAGATAGTTCAGATAGTCGGTCCGGCACAGGCGACGAAACGCGTTGGACGACAACGCTTTTTGCTGTTCGCCGAGGTAATTCCACAGATTCACAAACGCAAGGAAATCGGACTCTTTATCGTGGAAGCGACGGTGTTTTTCATCAGACGCCTGCTGTTTGTCCATCGGACGTTCGCGCGGATCCTGAATCGACAGCGCCGAGGTAATGATCATCGCCTCGCGCACGCAGCCATGTTTTTGCGCTTCCAGCACCATGCGCGCCAGGCGCGGATCCACCGGTAACTGGCTCAACTGGCGCCCCAACGGCGTCAGTTTATAGGCCGTCGCCTGTTCATCAGTGGTAATCGCACCCAACTCTTCCAGCAAACGCACGCCGTCCTGAATGTTGCGCTTATCCGGCGCTTCGACAAACGGGAACGCGGCGATATCGCCCAGCCCCAGCGCCGTCATCTGCAAAATGACCGACGCCAGGTTGGTGCGCAGAATCTCCGGGTCGGTAAACTCCGGACGCGACAGGAAATCATCTTCAGAATAAAGACGAATGCAGATGCCTTCGGATACACGACCGCAGCGCCCTTTACGCTGGTTGGCGGAGGCCTGCGATACGGGCTCGATCGGCAAACGCTGTACTTTGGTGCGGTAGCTGTAGCGGCTGATACGCGCCGTACCAGGGTCGATCACATATTTGATCCCCGGTACCGTCAGCGAGGTTTCCGCCACGTTGGTCGCCAGCACAATGCGCCGCCCGCTGTGCGACTGGAAGACGCGGTTCTGTTCGCTATTCGACAGTCGCGCATACAGCGGCAACACTTCCGTATGGCGCAGGTTGAGTTTATTCAGTGCGTCGGCGGTATCGCGGATCTCGCGCTCACCGCTCATGAAGATCAGGATGTCGCCGGGGCTTTCACGCCCCAGCTCATCTACCGCATCGAAAATGGCCTGCAACTGGTCGCGTTCGGTGTCATCGGCCTCTTCGACGATCGGTCGATAGCGGACTTCCACCGGAAAGGTGCGCCCAGACACTTCAATAATCGGCGCATTGTTGAAATGCTTCGAAAAACGCTCCGGATCGATGGTCGCGGAGGTGATGATAATTTTCAGATCCGGACGGCGCGGCAGCAGTTCTTTCAGATAGCCGAGCAGAAAATCGATATTCAGGCTGCGTTCGTGCGCTTCATCGATAATGATGGTGTCATACTGCATCAGTAGACGGTCCTGCTGAATTTCCGCCAGCAGGATACCGTCGGTCATCAGCTTCACCATCGTGTTATCGCTGACGTGATCGCTAAAGCGCACCTTATAACCAATGCACCCGCCCGGCTCTGTCTGCAGCTCTTCCGCAATACGGTTCGCCACCGTTCGCGCCGCCAGACGACGCGGCTGGGTGTGGCCAATCAGCCCTTTCACCCCACGCCCCAGTTCCATACAGATTTTCGGGAGCTGAGTGGTTTTCCCCGAGCCGGTTTCCCCGGCCACGATCACCACCTGATGGTCGCGAACGGCGTCGAGGATCGCCTGTTTTTTCTGACTGACGGGCAGGTTTTCCGGGTAAGTAATCTCTGGTCGCGCCGCTTCACGTAGCACAACTTTACCTGCTGCCTGTTCAATCTCTTTCGCCATCTCCTGGTAAATGGCTTGTTGTGCATCAGGATTTTTAACCTTCTTCACACCGTGCAGGCGGCGCGAAAAGCGCTGCCGATCGCGCAGCATTAATGAATCTAACTGCTGCTGTAAGGCATGAAAGGATAATTTTTGTTGTTCTGTCATAGCGTTAAAAGGCAGAGCACTGCCTGGTTAAATCTCTTCTAAATGATAGGTATAGAGTACCACATCAGCACATTTTGTGTGTTGTTCAATAAATTCGAACATAGGATTCGATATATTGCGCTTTCTCTGCGACAGGATTGTGAATAAAGTGTCAACAAGCAACGGGGCACAGCCCATTCAAACACCTATAAGGAAACACCCATGAGCAAGGTATTAGTTCTCAAATCCAGTATTCTGGCAGGGTACTCTCAGTCTGGTCAGTTGTCTGATTATTTTGTTGAACAGTGGCGTGAAAAGCACTCTGCTGACGAAATCACCGTCCGTGACCTGGCTGCTAATCCGATCCCGGTACTGGATGGCGAACTGGTGGGTGCCCTGCGCCCGAGCGACGCGCCGTTGACGCCTCGTCAACAGGACGCACTGGCGCTCTCTGATGAACTGATCGCTGAACTGAAAGCACACGATGTGATCGTTATCGCGGCGCCGATGTACAACTTTAACATCCCGACGCAGCTGAAAAACTATTTCGACCTGATTGCACGTGCTGGCGTGACGTTCCGCTACACCGAGAAAGGGCCGGAAGGTCTGGTGACCGGTAAACGTGCGGTGATCCTCTCCAGCCGTGGCGGTATCCACAAAGACACCCCAACTGATCTGATTGCGCCGTACCTGAAAGTCTTCCTCGGCTTTATCGGCATCACCGATGTGAACTTCGTGTTCGCAGAAGGGATTGCCTACGGCCCGGAAGTAGCGTCTAAAGCGCAGTCTGACGCCAAAGCCGCCATCGATAGCGTGGTTGCAGCGTAAGTTCTCCCCCTCCCGCTCCGGCGGGAGGTTTTTTTATCACTTCGCCTGATAACGCAAATATCCCACCACGCCATTACTCGCACCATCACTCGGATGATTCACCCCGTCAGTGACTTCCACGCAGGCAAAATCAAACGGCGACACATTCTCAATGCATGCCACGTTCACGCCATACTGTTCCGGACTGGAACGTCGCTGGTGGAAAGTGTAAATCCCACACACTGAACAGAAAAAGTGCCTTGCTGTGCCGGTATTGAAACGATACTCCGTCAGTTTATCCTGCCCTGAGAGAACCGTTATCCCCATCAACGGCGCAGAAACAACCACCGCACCGCGCATCCGACAAAATGAACAGTTACAACGCCGGATGGTATTAAACCCATCGCTAAGTTGAACGGTAAATTTGACAGCCCCGCAGTGACATTGTGCATTTCGTTTTTCAGTCATGGTCAACCTCCGCCTCATGCCTTTTGCGCAATACTGTCCAGGGTCGCCAGCACTTCCGCTGAAAGTGTCAGATCCCCTGCCGCCATGTTTTCATGCAGATGCGTCACTGAAGAGGTACCCGGTATCAGCAAAATATTCGGTGTGCGATGGAGCAACCATGCCAGCGCAACCTGCATTGGCGTTGCATTCAGGCTTGCGGCCACGTCGGAGAGCGTTGAAGACTGTAGCGGCGTAAACCCGCCCAGCGGAAAAAAGGGAACGTAAGCAATGCCGTCTTCCGCCAGCGCGTCGATCAGCGCATCATCCTGACGATGGGCGATATTGTACTCATTTTGCACACAGACCACCTCTGCGATACTGCGCGCTTGCGCCACCTGGCTGGCAGTCACATTGCTCAGACCGATGTGTCTGACCAGCCCCTGCTGCTGAAGCTCAGCCAGCACGCTGAAACTCTCTTCAATGGAACCTTCATGCGGGCCGTGACCCTCGCCCAGCATAATGCGTAAGTTAACGATATCCAGTACATCCAGACCCAGATTGCGCAGATTATCGTGAACCGCCTGCCTGAGTTCCGCTGGTGAGAATGCCGGTAGCCAGGAGGCATCGTCTCCACGGCGGGCACCGATTTTCGTGACAATCAGCAGATCGTCCGGATAAGGATGCAACGCTTCGCGAATGATTTGATTGGTAACGTGCGGACCGTAAAAATCGCTGGTATCAATATGATTGACGCCCAGCGCGATCGCTTCCCGAAGCACCGTCAAGGCAACATGACGATCGCGCGGTGGACCAAAAACCCCAGGCCCCGCCAGTTGCATCGCCCCATACCCTATGCGTTTGACCTGCCGGGAACCGAGAGTAAACGTTTCTGTGATGCCGTGACTTGCCATAACTGCCCCTTCTGCTGAATAGCGCGTAAGAAAACAGAGTATAGAAACTTACCCTGCAAATTATTACGCGTCACCCAACAAAAAGGAAAAACCGCAGACGGCAATGTGGAATGATTATTTCCGCAACCACTTCCCGTTAATGCCCTGGACATATTCTCCTGGTTTCGCCCGCTCGACCAGTTTCTGTCCGGCCATTTTCGCCACTTCATCGACCGGGATGTTATGACTCTCGGCCAACTGTTGGTAGCTGGCGCTGCGTGCTTTGTTGATTTCATTGACCAACGCCAGCGTCTGCGCATCCTGTTTCAGCGCCACCAGATAACCATTGAACGTTTCACCGACCCGGCCCTGGGTTCTGGCCTCATTTAACGTCAGCGCAAAGGCACTGCCACTCAGCAAACTCAGAATGAGCGCCGCCAGAATAAAGGTTCTTTTCATCATCACCTCAGAACAAGTCGCTGCGGGATTTGAGCAGGCTTTCAACGTCCTTATCCACTTTGATATGAATCTCATGCTCAATTTTGACGTTCATATTAATGGTGATGGGCTCTTTTGGCGCCGCGACTTCAATGCGCGGCGTGCAGCCCGTTACGAACCACAGCGGGAGAAGCGCCAGCACGGCTATCATTGTTTTCATTGGGGTTCCTCACATTCCTTGCCTTGTTGACAGGTTTTTTCCGGCAGCGCCGCGTTTTGTTCAAGCCATGCCTGGAGATTGTCGCCAAAGCGCAGACTGCGCCACAGCGTAAAGACATTCTCTTCGTGGGTATAGTTGAGATTCACCGTACCGACCTTGCCATCCACATGGCTGTTGCCACGAATTTGCGCCTGCATCGTCAATACGCCCAGATTGTCCAGATTGATTTTGGTCCATGAATGGGCAATTTCCATATACCGCAACCAGTTGATGGCCGCCCCTGCTGCCATGTTGTCTTTTACCACCGCATCGGCGGTGTCTTTATCGATGCGCAGCGTCATCGGACCCGGATTGGTTAACCAGCCATCTTTGATAATCCATTTCTCATCGTTCAGCCACAGAGGGAGCGCACCGCTCACCGGCCCGGACATGGCAAACTGTTTCGGATTTACTGCGCTGATAAGTTCGCTTGAGGAGATATTTTGCACCCGCACCAGCGCCGGATCGTGCTGCGGCATTCGCAGTTGTTGCATGGAAACCTTACCGCCCAACACATCCACATTCACGTCAGTCAGTAGCAGCGGCTCGGCTTCACTCCACGGATAAGCGCCTTCCAGATCGGCGGTGATATTGGTAGCAGTCACCTGGTTGACGACTTCGGCAATGCGTAGCGACACCGGTCCGCGCGTGCCCAGTTGCCACGCGCCCTCACTAAAGCGGAACGGCAATACAAAATCGACGCCGTTGATCTGGTTATCCGGCATCCAGGCGCTGCCGCCTTTCAAGACGCCGTGACCACCGGCCTCGAATCCTTGTTCTGCCGCTGCCGAAAACGCCACCTGGGCATACAGTTCGCCCTCACGTAATTTCATTTTCCACTCTGGCGGCACCAGCGGCTGGAACACCTCCAGTGACTGTTTTGGCCACCAGGCCTGACCACGTAAACGTAAGCCATCCCAACGACCGTTTAACCGCACGGGGCCGATCGCCCCGGCATGCAAATCGCCTTTGAACTGAAAAAAAGTTGGATCGCGCCCCTCCACGCTGAACTTGAGCGTTGAGGGCGGCAAAACGCTGCCGCCGGAGAAATGGGTTTCTCCGGCATCGAACGAGAGCGCCCCACTAAACCGGGGATGTGCGGCATCACGCACCCATTCGACCGGTTTATCCATGATTAAACGGGGTGTTTCAACCTTCATGGTGCCATACTGAAGCTGGTCAAATCCTGTAGACAAATCGGTCAGCGTGATGGTGTTGTCATGCCATTCACCTTTGCCTGCCACATCCCATTTCGCGTGCATCGGGGTAAAACTGCCCTCGCCCCAGTAGCGCCACTGCCAGCGCCCCGCATCGGGCAGAAAATCATTCGCCAGCCCGTCCAGATGCAGAACGAAATCCCCCATCTGATTCTCATGGGCGCGCAGAATCGCCTGCAATCGTCCGTCCACGCCACGCTGCGTGACCTTCACGCCCGCCAGCGGCCAGCGAATTTCGTCAATATCCAGTGAGTCGATGACCCGTCCGCGCGAGCGCAGCAGCGCGCCTGGTTCAAACGCCAGCTCCGGATCGGTCAGGCTGCCGGTCAACCGGGCAGGTAATCTGGCATAGAAAATCAGATCATCCTGCTTGGCTTCGCCAGTCAGTTGCAGCGGCATCGCGCTGTCGTCCATGCTCAGTTTTCCCGGTCCAAACGAAAGCACGGCGTTCCCTTTTCCCGCCACCCCTTGGGTCAGCACATTAAACCGTCCGCTGATCACCGCGTTCTCGGTGCCTTCCTGCCAGTTCTGCACCTTCACGCCCAGACGCCCGCTGAGGGGAAACCCCTGATAAGGCCACGACCAGCGTCCGTCGCTGATGGTTAACTGCTGACGCGTGAGTTCCCACGGCAGGTCAAGCAGCGGATCGGCATTATCCCGTGCCATTACGATGAGCTGCCCGGCATTCTCACGCCACTCCAGTTCCGCATCGACCAACGATGGCGCCTGCGGCAGACTGAGCGTGGCAACGGTGTGTCCGCTCACCGGCAGTCCATCCGGCACCAGCGGCATCGTGAACTCACCAACCAGTTTGACCGGCGGTTGGTCTTCAAACGCCATGATATCAAGCTCACTCACCGTCAGCGTCTGACCGCGCAACTGCCCCTGAAATTTCACTTTATCGCCCTGATAACGCAGTTGCTGGAGCGAAGGGGTCAGCGAAACGTTCAGTTTGCCCTGCCACACCTGCCAGGGTGAAAGAATAACGTTGTCGATGGTGATCCAGGTATTGGGCAGCATGGACTGCCATTCCGCGAGAGTGCGCGGCGCCGCGGGAGATTGTTCCGTTTGCGGCAGTTTTGCCAGACAGGCAGAATCGAGTTCCAGTGTGCCAATATCCAGTTGCCAACGGCTGGGATGCGACAACCAGGCCTGACTGACCCTGGCCAACTGGCAATCATCAACCAGATAGCGAAGTTCAGGAATATGTAAACCGTGGCGCGTGAATCGGGGACTATCATCCAGTGCAATGCGCGTTCCAACTGGCAGCCAGATGCCCGCCAGCGTCGGAACCCACCACCCCAGCGTCATCACCAGAGTCAACGGCACGAGGATCACGAGTAAGAGAAGCGCCAGAACGGCTTTATATTTACCCTTCATGGGCAGTTAATATCCTGATTTAGCGAAAAATTAAGCCGAATTAGGCCGTTATTGTGTCATGTTTAGTTAACCATGCCCAGATTAAGAATAGATGCTCCAGGGTGACACACAAACTTTTCACCATCGTTAAGATCAGAAAGTCAGATAAATTACAGAGACTTATCAGATAAATCTAAAGATTAATAGCGGGCAATAGCCGACAAAATATTGCCCTCTATTCTGCAATCTGGCCCGGATAATGTGAAAGTCAACGGCCGTAGAAAGTGAGTAAATCGTTCGGTTGAAATGCAGACTGTTGCACAGGAACATATTGATATTAATCGATGTTGACGCCATATCAGTCGTATCCTGACGAACAACGGGCTGTCTGTGTCACCGAAACAGAGGTGTGGAGCAGCACTGTCACCTGCTGAAATCTGCAATCGATACACTGAACGAACAATCTATTGATGCTCTAGAATTATTCATTATAGGTATCACTTTCAATAATATTTTATGTTTTGTAAAATAATTTGAATTCGATAATTGTGATTCGATATCACTGGAGAAAGACTTATGAAACTCGCCGTCTACAGTACAAAACAGTACGACAAAAAGTACCTGCAGCAGGTTAACGAAGCCTTTGGTTTTGAACTTGAATTCTTTGATTTTCTGTTGACGGAGAAAACGGCTAAAACCGCTCATGGCTGCGAGGCGGTTTGTATTTTCGTGAACGATGATGGCAGTCGCCCGGTGCTCGAAGAATTGAAAAATCATGGCGTTAAGTACATTGCTTTGCGTTGCGCGGGGTTCAATAACGTCGATCTGGATGCGGCAAAAGAGTTAGGTCTGCAGGTCGTTCGGGTCCCGGCCTATTCTCCGGAAGCCGTCGCGGAACATGCGGTGGGCATGATGATGACGCTGAACCGCCGTATTCACCGCGCTTATCAGCGTACCCGTGATGCCAACTTCTCACTGGAAGGATTAACCGGCTTCACGATGCACGGAAAAACGGCGGGGGTGATTGGTACCGGGAAGATCGGCATCGCGGCCCTGCGTATTCTGAAAGGCTTTGGAATGCGTCTGCTGGCGTTTGATCCGTACCCCAGCGCAGCTGCGCTCGAACTCGGCGTGGAGTATGTTGATTTGCCGACGCTGTTCGCCGAATCCGATGTGATTTCACTGCACTGCCCGTTAACGTCGGAAAACTATCACCTGCTGAACCATGCCGCGTTTGATCAGATGAAAAATGGCGTGATGGTCATCAACACCAGTCGTGGCGCCCTGATCGATTCTCAGGCGGCGATTGAAGCGCTGAAAAATCAGAAAATAGGTTCACTGGGGATGGACGTTTACGAAAACGAGCGCGATCTGTTCTTCGAAGATAAGTCGAACGACGTTATCCAGGATGATGTTTTCCGTCGCCTGTCGGCCTGTCATAACGTCCTGTTTACCGGGCATCAGGCTTTCCTCACCGCTGAAGCGTTGACCAGTATTTCTGAGACTACGCTGCAAAATTTACAACAGTTAGCGAACGGAGAAACCTGCCCTAACGCCCTGTTCTGATCCGCCGCCTTCCTGTTCGCAGGAGGGCATTTCAGAATTTCCCCAAAGCCACTGGCGATGAGATCGGTATGCTGTCGGTGGCGATTACGTTTAAATGCAGAGAGTTAACATGAAGAAGGTCATAGCGCTGGTTGCGCTGAGCCTGCTGGTTGCAGGTTGTGTAAGCAACGGAAAAGTATCGGTCAGCCGTGAGCAATTACAGCATCACCGCTTTGTGCTGGAGAGCGTAGACGGTAAACCGGTCAATGCAACGGGTCATCCGCTTGAACTGAGTTTTGGCGAAAAGATGATGATTTCGGGCAATATGTGTAATCGCTTCAACGGTCAGGCATCACTTTCTGACGGTGCATTGAAAGTAAAAGAGATGGCGATGACCCGAATGATGTGCGCCGATCCCCAGCTCAACGAGCTGGACAATACCCTCAGCACCATGCTGAAACAGGGCGCACAAGTAGACCTGACCGCCAACCAGCTCACCCTGGCCACAGCGGAACATACGTTAAGCTATAAGCTTGCCGATTTAATGTAGTAATGGGTGCTTAATAGCTACCACAGCTTCCCGCGGCGAGGGATTGTTCACTGCAACGTTTGCCGTTGGGAAGCGCGCACATACCAATTGCCGATCCGTCTAACTGACGGGCAACGGAAAGTGAACCGCCTATCATGGCGCAATTTGCCTCACCGGAACTGGTCATCGATGCTTTTAAACCCGGTGCGACATGCGCTGCTGTCGCCTGCTGAACAGGTTCATTGTCACTGCTGCAAGCCGACAACAATAACGCGGCACATCCTACCCAAAACGCTGCGCGCATTTGACTCCCCTCATATTCTGTAAGCGTAAACAAGCCGCACTAATAATAGGCATCCGAATCCGTCGCGTCGAGAGTCAAAACGCGCAATTATGCGGCCTCGCCGCATTTTATTGCGCTTTTTCCCCTGGATTGGGATCCCATAGGCCTGTTCTGTCGTTATGCGCTCACCCGGCGAGCGGTCAAATAGTGCGCCTGCCAGTACTGATTCGACAAATGTGACATTGTCACGCCTTGCGAGCTGGAGGCATGTATAAAGGAGTCATTGCCGATATAAACGCCAACGTGATGCACGTTCGGCTCCGTCTTAAAAAACACCAGATCGCCGACTTTCAGCTCACGCTGACTGACTCTCTGCCCCATACGACTTTGCTCCTGCGCGGTACGCGGCAAGCGTCTATGGATAACCGAGGCAATAATTCTGCGCGTGAACGCCGAACAATCAATACCATTGCGACTGTCACCTCCCCAGCGGTAATCGGTTCCTCTCCACTGCGCAAATTCACTCATAATGCGATGCTTAAGCTGCGCTTTCTTATTCTGAACAGGCGCTTGTGAAAAGTGCCCTTCAGAATAAGAGAGTGGCGAAAAGGTATTGGCTCCCCAGTTTTTGGTCTGAATTTTCACAAAGGCAAATGACGACGATGAGGCGGAAATAAGTAAAGTAAGTAATAAAATTCGTAACATAACCTAATCAAAACAATTAAATACCTGAACACATCCATACTTTTGACGCACGAAAAAAGTTATCAATAATGATAAATAAAAGAGTTATTTTTGTTTTAACGTCTATTCACGATAACAAGAGTATCGACCTTCAATAACGCAAAGGTTTACAGACCCTTCCCGTCCTGAATTGCGCTCAGTATAGGCGCGGGCGGCCTGACACCGAACTTAAAAAGTCTTATTAAGAAATTCACATCATGACGATAATGGCGAGGATAATAAATTCATTAAGGAAATCCTTAAAGAAAATCTCACTCCACTTTTGGACAATATGTTTTTAATATCGCCTGCCTCGCAGGCAATAACCAACTCATAACAAAAAAGCACAATTAAATATACAACCCGGTGTTACCTACCGGGCAATAAAATTGTCATTGTTTTTGCGAGCTTTGTGTCAATTTGTGCACTCGAAAGTGGCACAACTTCTAGGGAATACAGGAAAGTCCTATACTAGAGAAATAACTATCAGGACGCTAAGTGGTTTCCTGCGTCCCTCTTTTTTGCGCAATGTAAGGGTGTCATATGATTACTATTGACGGTAATGGTGCAGTCGCTTCGGTGGCGTTTCGTACCAGTGAAGTTATCGCCATCTACCCCATTACGCCCAGTTCAACGATGGCTGAACAGGCTGACGCCTGGGCAGGCAACGGGCTGAAAAACATCTGGGGAGATACGCCGCGCGTCGTCGAAATGCAGTCGGAAGGCGGTGCAATAGCGACCGTTCACGGTGCGCTGCAAACCGGCGCACTTGCCACCTCCTTTACCTCTTCACAGGGGTTACTGCTGATGATCCCCACGCTGTACAAACTGGCGGGACAATTAACCCCCTTTGTACTGCATGTCGCCGCCCGTACCGTGGCAACCCACGCGTTGTCGATTTTTGGCGATCATTCAGACGTCATGGCGGTCCGCCAGACCGGCTGCGCCATGCTGTGCGCCGCAAGCGTACAGGAGGCGCAGGACTTCGCGCTGATCTCGCAAATCGCGACCCTGAAAAGCCGGGTTCCCTTTATTCACTTCTTTGATGGTTTCCGCACTTCGCATGAAATCAACAAAATCATCCCGCTGGCAGATGACACGATTCGCGGCCTGATGCCGCAGGCTGAAATTGATGCACATCGCGCCCGGGCGCTCAACCCAGAGCACCCGGTGATCCGCGGCACCTCAGCGAATCCCGATACGTATTTCCAGTCCCGCGAGGCGACCAACCCGTGGTATGACGCGGTATACGATCATGTCGAACAGGCGATGAATGATTTCGCTGCCGCAACCGGTCGTCAGTATCAGCCGTTCGAATATTATGGTCATCCGCAGGCCGAACGGGTCATCATTCTGATGGGTTCTGCTATCGGCACCAGCGAAGAAGTGGTTGACGAACTGCTGACGCGCGGCGAGAAAGTCGGGGTGCTGAAAGTCCGCCTGTTCCGCCCCTTCTCAGCTAAACATCTGCTGCGGGCCTTGCCTGAATCCGTCCGCGCGGTTGCCGTGCTCGATCGCACCAAAGAACCGGGTGCCCAGGCCGAACCCCTGTATCTCGATGTGATGACCGCGCTGGCGGAAGCATTCAACGGCGGTGAGCGTGAAACGTTGCCGCGCATGATTGGCGGCCGTTATGGTCTCTCGTCAAAAGAGTTTGGCCCGGACTGCGTGCTCGCGGTCTTTAATGAACTGCGCCAGGCAAAACCCAAACCGCGCTTCACCGTTGGTATCTACGATGATGTCACCAACCTGTCGTTGCCACTGCCTGATAACACCTTGCCGACGACGGCGAAGCTGGAAGCACTATTTTACGGTCTCGGCAGTGACGGCAGCGTTTCGGCGACCAAGAACAACATCAAGATCATCGGTAATTCAACGCCGTGGTATGCCCAGGGCTACTTCGTGTATGACTCCAAAAAGGCAGGCGGTCTGACGGTGTCTCACCTGCGCGTGAGTGAACAGCCGATCCGCTCTGCTTACCTGATCTCACAGGCCGATTTTGTCGGCTGTCACCAGCTGCAGTTTATCGATAAATACCAGATGGCTGAACGACTGAAGCCTGGTGGTATTTTCCTGCTGAATACGCCGTATCCCGCAGATGAGGTCTGGTCACGCTTGCCACAGGAAGTGCAGGCGGTACTGAACCAGAAGAAAGCGCGTTTCTACGTCATTAATGCGGCGAAAATCGCCCGTGAATGTGGCCTGGCGGCGCGGATTAACACCGTCATGCAGATGGCGTTTTTTCATCTGACTCAAATTCTGCCGGGCGATAGCGCGCTGGCTGAACTTCAGGGGGCAATCGCTAAAAGTTACAGCAGCAAAGGTCAGGACCTGGTGGAACGCAACTGGCAGGCACTGGCGCTGGCGCGCGAGTCTGTTGCTGAAGTGCCGCTGCAGGCGGTTGATCCGCACAGCGCCCACCGTCCTCCGGTGGTGTCTGACGCCGCGCCTGATTTTGTGAAGACGGTGACCGCGGCAATGCTGGCGGGGCTCGGCGATGCCCTTCCCGTCTCTGCGCTACCGCCCGACGGCACCTGGCCTATGGGTACCACCCGCTGGGAGAAACGCAACATCGCCGAAGCGATCCCCATCTGGAAAGAGGAGCTTTGCACTCAGTGTAACCACTGCGTTGCGGCCTGCCCGCACTCGGCTATTCGTGCCAAAGTGGTTTCGCCGGAAGCAATGGAGAATGCTCCCGCCAGCCTGCATTCGCTGGATGTGAAATCACGCGATATGCGCGGACAGAAATACGTTCTGCAGGTCGCGCCGGAAGACTGCACCGGCTGTAATCTGTGTGTGGAAGTGTGCCCGGCGAAAGACCGTCAGAATCCGGAAATCAAGGCCATCAATATGATGTCGCGCCTTGAGCACGTCGAAGAAGAGAAAGTGAATTATGACTTTTTCCTCAGTCTGCCGGAAATTGACCGCAATAAACTCGAACGCATTGATATTCGTACCTCTCAGTTGATTACGCCACTGTTTGAATATTCCGGTGCCTGTTCCGGCTGTGGCGAAACGCCGTATATCAAGTTACTGACCCAACTCTATGGCGACAGAATGCTGATTGCCAACGCCACGGGTTGTTCGTCAATTTACGGTGGGAACCTGCCTTCCACACCGTACACAACCGATGCCAATGGGCGCGGTCCCGCATGGGCAAACTCGCTGTTTGAGGATAACGCAGAGTTCGGTCTGGGCTTTCGTCTGACGGTCGATCAGCATCGCGTACGCGTGCTGCGTCTGCTCGAACAGTTTACCGACCAGATCCCGGCTGAACTGAACGACGCTTTACATACCGATGCGACCCCTGACGTGCGTCGTGAGCAAGTTGCCGCGCTGCGTCAGCATCTGAAGGATGTCGATGGCGCACGTGAACTGCTCACCGACGCCGATGCGCTGGTTGAAAAATCCATCTGGCTGATCGGCGGCGATGGCTGGGCCTACGATATTGGCTTCGGCGGGCTGGATCATGTAATGAGCCTGACTGAAAACGTCAATATTCTGGTGCTGGATACGCAGTGCTACTCCAACACGGGCGGTCAGGCCTCGAAAGCCACACCGCTTGGCGCGGTAACGAAATTTGGTGAGCACGGCAAACGGAAGGCGCGTAAAGATCTGGGCATCAGCATGATGATGTACGGTCATGTCTATGTCGCACAGATTTCGCTCGGGGCGCAACTCAACCAGACCGTGAAGGCGATTCAGGAAGCGGAAGCGTATCCTGGTCCGTCGCTGATCATCGCCTACAGCCCGTGTGAAGAACACGGCTATGACCTCGCACTGAGTCACGATCAGATGCGTCAGTTGACGGCGACCGGCTTCTGGCCACTCTACCGCTTTGACCCACGTCGTGCGGATGAGGGCAAATTGCCGCTGGCGCTGGACTCTCGCCCGCCGTCAGATGCGCTGGCAGAGACATTACTCAACGAGCAGCGTTTCCGTCGCCTGAATGCGCAGCAACCAGAAGTGGCAGAGCAGTTATGGAAGGACGCCGCGGCCGATCTGCAAAAACGCTATGACTTCCTGGCGCAACTGGCCGGTAAAGCGGAGAAGACCAGTACTGACTGATCGGAGGGTTCACGTCGGCCAAAAAAAAAGCCCGAACATCTGTTCGGGCTTGTCAATTTCTTTGTCGGCAAATCAGTACGCGTTGCATTGGACCAACAAAAAAGCAGTATGTGACAATAAAGGCATATAACGAACGAAGAATATCGCACTGGATTTATTTTGTATAATTTTTATTTTATATGCTTTATGCAATTATATTCACACCAATTATTGTCATTTCGATGGAATTATTTATTTAAGGTTTCACTTAAGACGTAACAATTGATACTTATCTCTTTACGGAACTTCTCCTTTAGCATGTTTTTACTCCCCAACAGAGGGAGTGAAAGCTAAATATAAAACTAAAGGATTACTGCGATGAAAAGAAAAGTACTGGCCCTTGTCATCCCTGCCCTGTTAGCAGCAGGCGCAGCACATGCTGCTGAAGTTTATAATAAAGACGGCAACAAATTAGATCTTTATGGCAAAGTTGATGGTCTGCATTATTTCTCTGATAATGCCAACAGTGATGGCGATCAAACTTATGTTCGTATGGGCTTTAAAGGTGAAACACAAATTAATGATCAACTGACCGGTTACGGTCAGTGGGAATATCAGGTTAACGCCAACACCACCGAAGGCGACCACGGCAACAGCTTCACGCGTCTTGCTTTTGCTGGCCTGAAATTTGGTGAATACGGTTCATTCGACTACGGTCGTAACTACGGCGTGATGTATGACGTGGAAGGCTGGACCGATATGCTGCCTGAATTCGGCGGCGACTCCTACACCTATTCCGATAACTTTATGGTAGGTCGCACCAACGGTGTTGCCACTTACCGTAACACGGACTTCTTCGGTCTGGTTAACGGTCTGAACTTCGCACTGCAGTATCAGGGTGCCAACGAAGATCAAATCACCAATGAGCAGGAAGGTACTGGCAACGGCGGCGATCGTACTGTCCAGAACTCCAACGGCGACGGTTTCGGTATCTCGTCGACCTATGACTTCGGAATGGGCGTTAGCTTCGGTGCAGCCTACACCACCTCCGACCGTACCAACGAGCAAGTCAATGCGGGTGGCCGCGTCGCGGGTGGCGATAAGGCAGATGCCTGGACAGCGGGTCTGAAATATGACGCTAACAACATTTATCTGGCTACCATGTACTCTGAAACCCGTAACATGACCCCGTACGGTGATGACGGCGTAGCAAACAAAACCCAGAACTTTGAAGTGACGGCGCAATACCAGTTCGACTTCGGTCTGCGTCCGGCGGTGTCCTTCCTGATGTCAAAAGGTAAAGATCTGACCGGTCAGGGCAATGACGACAGCAAAGATCTGGTGAAATACGCGGATGTTGGCGCGACTTACTACTTCAACAAAAACATGTCCACCTACGTTGATTATAAAATCAACCTGCTGGATAACGACGACAACTTCTATTCTCGTAACAATATTAATACCGATGACGTCGTCGCACTCGGTATGGTCTATCAGTTCTAAGCCCTTCTGCCCGCTGGTATCGGCGGGCTTCTGCCCTTTCCCTCACCGTCATAACCCATTCGTTTTGCCTATAACAAAATGCGATATCACGAAGACTAAAATCCCCGTGGGTTAAATGATATATTCATGGTATGACCTGCCGTCGAGGATGCCGCCATGAACCATCAGCCTGTAAAATCATCACGAATTGCCTCCGTCGGCTATGACGAGAAATCCTCGACGCTGGAAATCCGTTTCTACCAGACCGGTGTTCTGCAATATCGCGGTGTTCCTGCACATATATACCGAAATTTTCTTTCTGTGGTCTCAAAAGGCCGATTTTATGACGGGGTTATTAAGGGAAAGTACCCGGAAATCAAAAGCAAATAATGTTGAATTGTGATCTTTGTCATTGTACTGAATCGGTGATAAGACGTTACACTTTATAGGGATACTCAAACAGGAGGTTTAATGAACAGAACAATTCTTGTACCTATCGATATTTCAGACTCAGAATTAACTCAACGTGTGATTAATCATGTCGAAGCCGAGGCGAAAATTGACGATGCTCAGGTTCATTTCCTGACCATCATTCCGTCTCTGCCTTACTATTCTGCACTGGGCCTGGCCTACTCTGCGGAGTTGCCTGCCATGGACGATCTGAAAGCCGAAGCGAAATCTCAACTGGAAGAGATTATCAAGAAGTTCACTATCCCGTCGGACAGAGTGCAGATCCATGTCGTTGAAGGCTCGCCAAAAGATAAGATTCTGGAAATGGCGAAAACACTGCCTGCGGATATGGTGATTATCGCATCCCACCGTCCGGACATTACCACCTATCTGTTAGGGTCGAACGCCGCTGCCGTGGTACGCCATGCAGAGTGTTCCGTTCTGGTCGTACGCTAACATTTTCAGCCCGCACATCGCTGCGGGCTTTTCGTTGTGCCATAACTGGTGTTGCTGATCAATCCACGCCTCAGACGGTGGCCTTTTCTTGCGTCAGACCAGGCACCAGAATCACTTTTCGACACGCCTCTTCACGCTTTTCAAATATTTCGTAACCCCGCGCGGCCTCTTCGAGTGGCATATGGTGAGTCACGATTTCTTCCGGTGTCAGTAGCCCCTGTTCAATGAGACTAAGCAGATCCGGCAGATAAGCATGCACGTGGGTCTGACCCATTTTGAAGGTCAGTCCTTTGTCAAAGGCATCACCAAACATGAATCCATGAATAAAACCGGCATACACGCCAGGGACGCTGACGACCCCACCACGGCGCACAGCGGCGATGCATTGCCGAAGCGCTTTACCGCTGCTGCCTTCAATTTTCAACGTGCTTAGTACGGTTTCTGTCAGACTGCCCTTCGCCTCAAAACCGACAGCATCAATCACCGCATCCACACCGCGATGTCCGGGCGTGTTATCAATGATCCATTCTGCCGGATCGTCGTTTTGATCAAAATTAATCGGGATCGCGCCGTAACGCTGATGCGCAAACTCGAGCCGGTAGTCGTTATGATCAATGATAAAAATATGCTCCGCACCGTTCAGCCGGGCACAGGCGGCGCAGAGTAAACCCACCGGGCCCGCGCCAAAGATAGCCACGCTTGAACCCTGCCTGATGTCGGCATTCTTCACCGCTTGCCACGCTGTTGGCAAAATATCTGACAGAAAAAGCACCTTTTCATCCGGCAATGTATCCGGCACTTTGAAGGGGCCGGCATTCGCCTTTGGGACGCGGACAAATTCTGCCTGCCCGCCGGGGATCCCGCCGTAGAGATCGCTGTAGCCAAACAGCGCGGCGGGCGGCGTGATGTTTTTACGGTTCAGTGCAGCACCTTTGCCGCTGTTGGTATTTTCACAGGCGGCATATTGATGCAGATGACAGAAAAAGCACTCACCGCAGGCAATGACAAAAGGTATCACCACCCGATCGCCTTTACTGACTGCCGTCACCTCCGGACCGGTCTCCACCACTTCGCCCATAAAATCATGACCAAAAATATCGCCATGATGCGTACCAGGGATTTTGCCGCGGTAAAGATGCAAATCCGATCCGCAAATAGCGGTGGCGGTCACGCGAAGAATAATATCGTCCGGCGCCTCAAGGCCCGGATCGGGCACAGAATCAACGCTAACGTGATGCGGGCCATGATAAGTGAGTGCTTTCATTCACATTTCTCCTGTCGTCATTGGCTGGCAAACCGCGCGTTATAAGGTCCCGGTGCCACCGTCTGAACACCAGACCTGACCGGACGTGTAGCTGTTCTCTGACGCAGCCAGCGTGACATACAGCGGTGCGATTTCCGCCGGTTGACCGGGTCGACCAAGCGGGGACTGCGCGCCAAATTTCTCGATTTTTTCCTGTGGCTGACCTCCGCAGCACTGCAACACCGTCCAGTAGGGACCCGGCGCGACGGCGTTAACCCGAATCCCCTTCGGCGCCAGCTGTTTTGCCAGCGATTTGGTGAAGACGGCGATCGCCGCTTTGGTCTGCGCATAATCCAACAGGATATCGCTCGGTTCGTACGCCTGGACTGAGGTGGTGTTAATGATCACACTGCCCGATGAGAGATGACGAAGTGCAGCCTTCGTAATCCAGAATGGCGCGTAAACATTGGTCTTGAACGTGGCATCAAACGCTTCGGTAGTGAGATCGTCAATTGACTCACAGAATTGCTGGCGCCCCGCGTTATTCACCAGGATATCCAGCCCACCTAACGCATCTACCGCCTGGTTAACCAGCGTCTGGCAGAAGGTTTCATCGCGGATATCACCCGGAATCGCGGCCACGTTCCTGCCTGCTTTTTTAATCAGTTCAACCACTTCACGGGCATCTTCTTCTTCATCAGGTAAATAATTAATAGCCACATCGGCACCTTCCCGCGCATAAGCAATCGCCACCGCGCGACCAATACCGGAATCGCCCCCGGTGATTAAGACTTTCTTGCCGTTAAGCCTGCCGCTCCCTTGATAGCTCTCTTCGCCATGATCGGGACGAGGCTGCATTTTACTGGCAAGTCCTGGAAAAGGTTGTTTTTGGTGCGGAAATGGCGGAGCCGGAAAATGCTCAGAATGCGTTTTATTGGTGATCTGCTTTTGATTATTCTGGTCAGCCATGCGTTTACCTCTCGTTATTTTTCCTACGGACTTTTAAGCGTAGAACAAAATTGGCGAGAAGGTTCTCAATGCCGTCTGAGTGATTAATTTTCGGTCATTCAAACGCCGCCTCTTAATGAATACTGTTCTATTCTGAAGACTATTTTTTTTAATCGCCCTGCGCTCAGACAGTTACATACCAACATTTACAAACCCCCCATAAAATAAGCGAAGCGGGTGTTTTCGATAATATATTGAAAAGTAACCCGTCAATTTTTTCTGATTTTTTGTGGAAATTTGACTCCTCGCGGATAGCCGCTAACTTTAAGCCCTGAACAACGACGGATACAAATTACATTTTTGTATCTGACTGACATAACCGATATACAAGAGGTGAGATATGGCAGAGCATCGTGGTGGTTCCGGTAATTTCGCAGAAGACCGTGATAAAGCATCTGAAGCGGGTAAAAAAGGCGGTCAGCACAGCGGCGGGAACTTCAAAAACGATCCGCAGCGTGCATCCGAAGCAGGAAAAAAAGGCGGTCAGAACAGCCATAGTGGCGGACGTAAGTCTGATAACGCCTGATTGTAAGACTGCTTTAGCCTTTAATAAATAAAGTGTCCTGCGGGTCTGTCTGTAGACTCGCAGTTATTTTTTCTGAACCGAGAGAGGATGTTATGAATATGAAAACGCTCGAGGATGTTTTCATCCATTTACTTTCAGACATCTATAGCGCGGAAAAACAATTAACCCGTGGTCTGGCGAAACTGGCCCGCGCGGCCTCTGACGAAAAACTCAGCGCCGCGTTTAATGCGCACCTGGAAGAAACTCAAGGGCAAATTGCGCGTATAGACCAGATAATCGAACAGGAACCGAAGATTAAGATTAAACGCATGAAATGCGTAGCGATGGAAGGCTTAATTGAAGAAGCCAATGAGGTCATCGAAAGTACAGAAAAAAATGAAGTTCGCGATGCTGCATTAATTGCGGCCGCCCAAAAAGTTGAGCACTATGAAATTGCCAGTTACGGCACGCTGGCAACCCTCGCCGAACAGTTGGGCTATCCCGCCGCGGTAAAACTTCTGGCGCAAACGCTTGAAGAAGAAAAAGAAACCGATTTGAAATTAACAGACCTGGCGGTCGGTAATATCAATAAAAGTGCGGAGAAACGATAACCGCGCCCGAGGTTATTGGTTGGTAAGAAAAAACAGTTTTGTTGCGCTCTGCTTATGGCAGCGCTTTGTCATGGGGTAGCATACCGTGCCTGAACTTGATGCTTTTCATCTGGCCCGTTTTCAGTTCGCCTTCACTGTCTCTTTTCACATTCTTTTCCCGGCGATTACCATCGGGCTGGCCAGCTATCTGGTGGTACTGGAAGGAATGTGGCTGCGCACGCACAACAACCTCTGGCGTTCGCTTTACAACTTCTGGCTAAAAATCTTTGCCGTCAATTTTGGCATGGGCGTCGTTTCCGGTCTGGTGATGGCTTACCAGTTCGGCACAAACTGGAGCGGATTTTCCCAGTTTGCCGGCAGTATTACCGGCCCACTGCTGCTTTACGAAGTACTCACCGCCTTCTTCCTGGAGGCGGGTTTTCTGGGCGTGATGCTGTTTGGCTGGAACAGAGTTTCTCCAGCGCTGCATTTTTTCACCACCTGCATGGTGGCACTGGGAACGCTGATGTCCACTTTCTGGATCCTCGCGTCAAACAGCTGGATGCAGACGCCGCAAGGTTTCAGCATTGAAAACGGTCACGTGATCCCGCAGGACTGGATGGCGATCATTTTCAACCCCTCCTTTCCGTATCGTCTGTTCCATATGTCGATCGCCGCCTTCCTGAGTAGCGCGATGTTTGTGGGAGCCTCTGCCGCCTGGCATTTACTTCGCGGCAACGACACACCGGCCATCCGCAAAATGTTTTCCATGGCGATGTGGATGGCGTTAATCGTCGCGCCGATTCAGGCGGTGGTCGGCGATATGCACGGTCTCAATACCCTTGAGCATCAGCCGGTAAAAATCGCCGCTATCGAAGGCCACTGGGAAAACACACCCGGCGAGGCTACGCCGCTCTTGCTGTTTGGGATGCCGGACATGGAAGAGGAGCGCACAAAATACGGTCTGGAGATCCCGGCGCTGGGTAGTCTGATCCTGACCCACAGTCTGGATAAACAGGTTCCTGCGCTGAAGGATTATCCCAAAGAAGATCGCCCTAACTCCCCTGTTGTCTTCTGGTCGTTTCGTATCATGGTGGGCATAGGTTTACTCATGATTGCGCTGGGTCTCTGTAGCGTCTGGCTGCGCTGGCGCCAGCGCCTGTATCAGTCTCGCCCGTTCCTGTGGTTTGCGCTGGGAATGGGCCCTGCCGGACTACTGGCGCTGTTGGCGGGTTGGGTCACGACGGAAGCAGGACGTCAACCGTGGGTGATCTACGGATTCTTACGCACCCGCGATGCGGTGTCATTACACAGCACGATGCAAATGGTCATCAGCTTGCTGGTCTTTATCATCGTCTACTGTGCTGTTTTTGGCGTGGGCTATTACTACATTTTCAGGCTCATTCGCAAAGGTCCGCAACCTGTCAGTGAACTGACGTCACAAACGGATGGCACCCCGGCTCGCCCCCTCTCGGCGGCAGAACCGGTGACGGATGAAGAGGAGAAGGCGTAATGGGTATCGATATCACCGTAATGTGGTTTGTCATCATTATCTTTGCCACCCTGATGTACATCGTGATGGATGGTTTCGATCTGGGCATTGGGATGTTGTTCAGCGTGGTTCACGACGCTGGTGAGCGTGACGTGATGGTAAACAGCGTGGCGCCCGTCTGGGACGGCAATGAGACCTGGCTGGTGCTTGGTGGCGCGGGCCTCTTTGGCGCGTTCCCGCTGGCCTATGCGGTGATCACCGACGCACTGGCGATTCCGTTGACAATGATGCTCATCGGCCTGATTTTTCGTGGTGTGGCCTTTGAGTTTCGCTTTAAGGCGACACCTTCCCACCGACCATTCTGGGATTACGCCTTTGCCGGCGGTTCGCTGCTCGCGACATTCAGCCAGGGCATTGTGGTGGGCGCGGTGATTAACGGCTTTGCGGTGACAGAACGCCGTTTTGCCGGCTCAGCACTGGACTGGCTCACCCCCTTCAACCTCTTTTGCGGCGTCGGCCTGATCGTCGCCTATCTGCTGCTCGGCACCAGTTGGCTGATTATGAAAAGCGAGGGTTCGCTGCAAGCGCGAATGCGCGTTCTGACCCGTAAAGTCCTCCTCGCCCTGTTGGGGGTTATCGCGGTGGTGAGCGTCTGGACGCCGCTCGGCTGGCCCGCTATCGCCGAACGGTGGTTTACCCTGCCCAATTTCTTCTGGTTTGTCCCGGTGCCCATTCTTGTGCTGGTATTGAGCCTGTGGATTTGGCGACTGAGCGCAGAGATGAACAGCCATGCGCGACCCTTTATTCTGACGCTGGGTTTGATTTTCCTCGGCTTCAGCGGGCTGGGCATCAGCTTATGGCCGCATATTATCCCACCGCATATCACGCTGTGGGAGGCGGCAGCACCGCCTGCCAGCCAACGGTTTATGCTGGTGGGAACCCTGCTGATTATCCCGGTCATTTTGATGTACACCGCCTGGAGCTACTTTGTCTTCCGCGGCAAGGTTTCCGGGGGTGAAGGCTATCATTGAGCGTCAGATCCCAGAGCGTGATTGATCACTGGGGTCAACGCCCCTCCCAGGCAGAGATCTCTTCCAGGAGCACTGCAAGGCTGAAACGGACTGCTTTTTCGATAACATCCTGACACTCACCAGAAAAAAGCTCGCGCTTTGTGACAATCTCCCCGCGGAGATTCCACGCAAACCAGACCGTTCCGGCGGGCGTTCCGTCTTCCCCACCGTCCGGACCGGCGTACCCACTGATGGCAATGCTGATATCGGTCCCGGCACGCTCGCGTATGCCCGTGGACATCTCTTTGACCGTCTGTTCACTCACTGCGGTATATTTTTCCAGCGTACTGGCCTGTACGCCGAGCAGTGTCTGCTTCGCCCTGTCACTAAAGGTAATAACGCCAATATCATAAAAGGCGGCGGTATCGGATTCCGCACAGAGTGCCGTCGCCAGATTACCGCCGGTGCAGGACTCAGCGGTGGTTAACGATAATCCTCGGTCAATGAACACATTGGCTAGCTGTTTCGTGAGTTCGCCGGTGGTTTTCGCTTCGTTATAGGCTGCTTCATTCATCCTTCTTCTCCTTAGCTTTCATCAGGAATAACGGAAATATGATCATTACGCTCCAGAATGGCGTATTGACTTTTTGCGGGCTCCGTAATGCCCTGATTCTGTCGCACCGTGACCAGGCTAATCATCGTCAGCGTCGCACCAGTGACAGAAAATCATTGCCTGACCAGAATTCAGAAGTAAGTTTAAGCCGTTTACCGTCGGACGTGTAAAAGGTGCTGGTATTCGTCGCCGTAATCCGTACCATACGCGACATACTTTTGCCTGTAGGCTTCGCTCAACCGAAGCGTTCACGTCTTTTATTGCAAACCCGATGGGGCATGAAACGCACGCAGGTGGTATATGAAATTGACGTAGCCTGAATCGACGTATTGACGACGAGCAGACTGCCAGGCGAAACGCAAAACTGGCACGGTGATACGCGTGTCGTGACATGCCCCTTTCCGGTGTTCGAGACAGTAAATAATGTTAGAAAATCAACAAGCGACGAAGAAAGAACAGTACAACCTGAATAAATTGCAGAAACGTCTGCGCCGTAACGTCGGCGAAGCGATTGCCGATTTCAATATGATTGAAGATGGCGACCGGATCATGGTCTGCCTGTCCGGTGGTAAAGACAGCTACACCATGCTGGAAATTTTGCGCAATCTACAGCAAAGCGCCCCGATTAGCTTTTCGCTGGTTGCCGTTAACCTGGATCAGAAACAACCCGGTTTCCCTGAACACATTCTGCCTGAGTATCTTGAGCAACTGGGCGTTGAGTACAAAATAGTTGAAGAGAACACGTATGGGATCGTGAAAGATAAGATCCCGGAAGGCAAAACCACCTGCTCTCTTTGTTCACGCCTGCGTCGCGGTATTCTGTATCGGACGGCGACGGAGCTGGGTGCGACTAAAATTGCGCTGGGTCACCATCGCGACGACATTCTGCAAACCCTGTTCCTGAATATGTTCTACGGCGGGAAAATGAAAGGGATGCCGCCGAAACTGATGAGCGATGATGGTAAACATATCGTGATCCGCCCACTGGCTTACTGCCGTGAGAAGGATATCGAACGCTTTGCTGAAGCCAAAGGCTTCCCGATCATCCCTTGCAACCTGTGCGGTTCGCAACCAAACCTGCAACGTCAGGTGATTGCCGATATGCTGCGTGACTGGGATAAGCGTTATCCAGGCCGTATTGAAACCATGTTCAGCGCCATGCAGAACGTGGTGCCTTCACACCTGAGCGACATTAACCTGTTCGACTTCAAAGGGATTAAGCACGGTTCTGACGTTGTTGATGGCGGCGATCTGGCATTTGATCGTGAAGAGATCCCGCTCCAGCCTGCAGGCTGGCAACCGGAAGAAGACGATAATCAGCTTGATGAACTTCGCCTGAACGTTGTCGAAGTGAAGTAATAGCCATGGGCCGGATCGTTTTCATCTCCGGCCCAACTCGGGTTTATTTCAGTAAACGCACCCGACAGGTTTTACCTTTAATCTTCCCATTCTGCAGTTGTTTCCATGCCTTATGCGCGACCGACTGACGGACCGCCACATAGACATGCGCCGGATGCACGGTAATTTTGCCAATGTCCGCGCCATCCAGACCCATATCTCCGGTTAACGCCCCCAGCACATCGCCTGGTCGCATTTTGGCTTTCTTGCCACCGTCGATACACAATGTCGCCATTTCGGCGACCAGCGGCGCGATGCTGCGTTGCGTTGGCGCAGGGACCCAGTTAAGGCGGATCTGCAGCATTTCAGAGAGAATATTCGCCCGCTGCGCCTCTTCCGGAGCACAAAAACTGATAGCCAGACCGCTGTTCCCGGCGCGCGCGGTACGGCCAATCCGGTGGACGTGCACCTCCGGATCCCACGCCAGTTCGAAATTCACCACCAGCTCCAGCGATTTGATATCAAGCCCGCGGGCCGCAACATCCGTCGCCACCAGCACCCGCGCGCTGCCGTTGGCAAAACGCACCAGCGTCTGATCGCGGTCTCGCTGTTCCAGATCGCCATGAAGCGCCAGCGCGCTTTGCCCGGCCTCATTGAGCGCATCGCACACCGCCTGACAATCCTTTTTAGTATTACAGAACACCACGCAGGAAGCCGGCTGATGCTGACTGAGCAACGTTTGCAACAGCGGTATCTTACCGTGCGCAGAGGTTTCAAAGAATTGCTGTTCGACGGCGGGGAGCGCATCCACCGTGTCAATTTCGATAGCGAACGGATTTCGCTGCACGCGACCGCTGATTGCGGCAATCGCTTCCGGCCAGGTGGCCGAAAACAATAGCGTCTGACGCGACGCGGGCGCGAAACGGATCACCTCGTCGATTGCCTCACTGAATCCCATATCCAGCATCCGGTCTGCTTCATCCATCACCAACGTGGTCAACGCGTCCAGCGAAACGGTGCCCTTTTGCAAATGGTCGAGCAAACGACCAGGCGTGGCGACGATAATATGCGGCGCGTGCTGAAGAGAATCGCGCTGTGCTCCGAAGGGTTGACCACCGCAAAGCGTCAGGATTTTGGTATTCGGTAAGAAACGCGCCAGACGACGTAGTTCACCGGCCACCTGATCCGCCAGTTCGCGCGTCGGGCACAGAACCAGCGACTGCGTCTGAAACAGAGTGGCATCAATATGCTGTAACAAACCGAGACCAAATGCTGCCGTTTTACCGCTGCCGGTTTTTGCCTGCACCCGCACATCCTGCCCGGCAAGGATCGCTGGCAGCGCCGCCGCCTGGACAGGGGTCATGGACAGATACCCCAACTCGTTCAGATTCTCGAGCTGGGCGGCGGGTAATACATTCAGGGTAGCAAAAGCAGTCACAATTTAATCTCACGGTAAACGACTCACAGTCGGCAGGCGCGTATCCTCGCAGATCTGCGGCTGTGATGCGACAACTTAATCGGTACTTCGTCGGGCGGCGGGTCGGGCATCGGCTGTGGACGTGGGATCGGATCGGGCACAGGAACGGGATCGGTGGGAATGGGATCCGAGAAATGAATGTCTTGTTGGCGGTGAGTTAACAGATGGAACATTTTTGCCTCCGGGATTTCATTGGCTCCCTTTCAGGGTAGTCGCTGAAAACGTACAGGCAAAAAAAAGCCGACTTATTTAAGTCGGCGTCGTACGAATCAATTGTGCTATGCAGTAATTCAAAAAAGGAAGTAAGACAATATGGAGCGCAACGCCCATCGCTTGACGTTGCATTCACCTGCAAGAGTAATATTGCCCCGAACAGGCGTGCTATTTATTGACTTCGCTCAATCTTAAAGCCGTTTTTAGGCAGAGAAATCTCTTAAAACACCCGTTTTTACAACCATTTACTACGATGCAACCATAAAGTAACACCACCAATCAGAACCACTAACAGAATACAAAAGAGTGAAAAGCCAAATTGCCACCCTCCACCGGGTATGCCGCCGAGATTGACGCCGAACAGTCCGGTCAGAAACGTGCTGGGAAGGAAAACCATCGCCATCAATGACATTGTATAGGTACGTCTTGCCAGCGACTCCTGCATTACCTGGGCAATTTCATCCGCCATAACGCCCGTGCGGGCGATACAGGCATCAATTTCATCCAGCCCCCTACCCAGTCGGTCGGCAATGTCCTGCATCCGGCGTCGCTGATCGTCCGTCATCCACGCCAGACGCTCGCTAGCCAGTCGCGAATAGACATCGCGCTGCGGCGCCATATAGCGGCGCATCACAATCAGTTGTTTTCGTAATAACGCGAGGAAGCCGCGCGGCGGGATTTGCTGATCGAGCAGATTGTCTTCAAGATCGATGATTTTATCGTGTAACTGTTCGATAAATTCGCTGGCGTGATCGGTCAGCGCATCGCATACGTCCACCAGCCAACCGCCGCAGTCAACTGGCCCGGTGCCTTCCTGGAGATCGCTGACGACATCGTCGAGCGCCAGCACCTTCCGCTGACGCGTGGAGACAATCAGCCGTTCATCCATATACAGACGCATCGCCACCAGTTGGTCCGGGCGCTCATCCGTGCTGCCATTGATGCAGCGCAGCGTAATAAGCGTCCCTTCACCCAGACGACTGACGCGTGGACGAAGGCTTTCCCCCGCCAGCGCATCCCTGACATTATTCGGCAGTAGCGGCGTCGTCGCCAGCCATTGCGCGCTGTCCGGATGCGTGTAGTTCAGATGCAGCCAGCAAGGATGCTCACGGCTGATCACATCATCATCTTCCAGCGGTTTCACACCGCCCTTGCCATCCAGCAACCAGGCAAATACTGCATCCGGCACACTAACTTGAGACCCTTTAATGGCTTCCATTTTGCCTCCCATACTTCGCGCTTTTCTGGTTAGTCTAGCTGTCGACGTATGTTAAGCAACCACTCATTCTCCCAATGTGTTATCAGGGCTTATGAAAACCCGCGAGCGTAGCGCTTGTGCGCTGAGGGAGAAATCGCTTCTGTTGCATCACTTAAACGGAACTGATGGGTTTTCGACTGGAGATCGACAACTTGTGATTTCAGTACATCCGACGATCCGGATAATTCATCCACCATCAACGCGTTACTTTGAGTAACTTTTTCCAGTTCATTCATTGCCTGGGTTATCTGATTTATTCCTTTTTCCTGTTCCGCCGTGGTGGTTGATATTTCATGCATCAACTGACTTAACTGCCCAGCGCCCTGGACGATTTCCTGCATATTCTTTTCTGTCTCACCCACAACCGTTGCGCCTTGCTGCACATTTTGATGGGTGACGTCGATAAGCCCCCGAATATTTTTTGCGGCTTCGGCACTTCTGTGCGCCAGATTTCGCACCTCCGTCGCCACCACGGAAAATCCTTTTCCCTGCTCACCGGCGCGCGCCGCTTCGACTGCGGCATTCAGGGCCAGAATATTGGTCTGAAACGCAATATCATCAATCAGGGTAATTATTTCTGTCATTTGCTGGGTACAAGTCGTAATCGAATGCATGTTGCTGGCAACCTGAACCATTAATTCGCTGCCTTTGTATGCACATTGCATCGCGCTATTGACCTGCTGGTTAGCAAGTCGCGTGTGGTCAGCGTTGTTACGCGTGCTGGCCGCCATCTGTTCCATGCTGGCCGCCGTCTGAATTAAAGAGGCAGACTGCTGCTCCGTTTTTACGGATAATTCAGCGCTACGGGCGGCCAGTTGCTCTGACAACAACAGCGCCGTCTTCGAGGAAAGTCGGATCTCACGTACCAGCGTCGCGATACTGCCGGATAAGCTGTTGATACCCGGAATCAGTCTCCCGGCACAGTTATTACCAAATTCGGGAATATAAACGGCGAGATTTCCCGCTGTCACCTGTTCAATACTTTTCTTTACGGTATTAATGGGCGTGACAAGATATATTGTCATGTAGCACCATAAGGCGAATAACGCCAACAAAAAAATCACGTTCATTGAAATAATAACCGGCAGCCTGACCGAGTACATTATTTGCACAGTGTTAATCAGGCCAAAGGTAAATAGCAGAAATACGATAATAAATGTTCTGACGCTAATGTGTTTTAACATTTTAAACCTGTTAGAGGTTAATATGGCAGGTCATATTTATATAGCATCAGAAAAGCATATATTCTTCTCGTTCCGCTCTCTGTCCAAACTTCACGCAGAGATCCATAAAATTTACCTTAAAGAAGGATATTGCCGATTAAGTTTACCTTATTCTTATTGTTCATCATGAGGTGAGGCCGCTTTCCCTTACCCTCCCAAGCGATTCTACTGCTTAACAATTAAGTGATACGACACTCATCATTGATGAACGTTTAATCTGGCTTAAATGATTAGATTTCATAACGTGTTAATAAGCGCACTCGTGCTCTTGCCGCTTTTCGCCTCTGGACGTTAATGAGGTGGGCAAAAATTCCAGTAGCTGACCTTTCATTTCTCATGCGAATGGATGAATCCCTGCTAAATTTAACTGCACGACAGACATTCGATGGAAAGCCAGATGTTGCACGTATCATGGGCGCCCGTTTGAATCAGCATCTCGTTTCTTGTTGCGTTCATCGCTGCATTTGTCTCCCTCGACAGCGTGCGCGTGTAAAGTGGCTATTTCTGTGCGGCGAGAATCGGCATTCTGGCGCTTATCGGGCGGTATTACGCTTGGTATGGGGATCTGGTCAAGGCATTTCATCGGCATGGTCGCACAATAATTAATAAAAAGAACAGGATTACTGATGATTGCGCACAACCTGAATGCACTGGATTTATTAACACAGCCGGTCTGGATCGTCTCCCCCTGTACCGAAGAATTAGTTTTTGCCAATCGTATCGCCAGAGAGGTGATGCAAGGGTACACCTTCAGCCAGCTGCGTAAAGGGGTGTATTCCACCCATGCGCAGAATACGTTGCCGAACTATATTACCGATCTTCGCCGCCAGCGGGATATTGTCGAGATTCTGACGGTGCCCCGTGAAAATCATCAGGCCGCACTCACCTGTCGGTTATCGATTAACGATCTGCCAGGAACCGGTGAAGTCATTCTGTTCGAAGGCATTGATATCCCGGCGGTACAGGGGTTGAAAGCCAGCCGGTCTGCCACCTATCAGCGTAAAAAGCAGGGATTTTATGCCCGATTTTTTCTCACGAACTCCGCCCCTATGCTGCTGATCGATCCGTCAAGAGATGGTCTGATTGTCGACGCCAACCTGGCGGCGCTCAATTTCTACGGCTACAGCCTGGAGGCGATGTGCCAAAAACACACATGGGAAATCAATATGTTGGGTCGCCAGGTTCTGCCTGTTATGCATGAAATTGCGCGACTGCCGGGTGGGCATAAGCCGCTGAATTTTGTCCATAAAATTGCCGATGGCACCACCCGCCATGTGCAAACCTATGCCGGGCCGATTGAAATCTACGGCGACAGACTGATGTTGTGCATCATTCACGATATTACCGAGCAGAAACGTCTTGAACAGGAACTGGAGCGCGCCGCCCTGCATGACGCACTCACCGGACTGCTCAATCGCCGCCAGTTCTATCAACTGACCGAACAGGGGCAGATGCAGCATCTCACCCTTGCCCAGGACTACAGCCTGCTGCTCATTGATACCGATCGGTTTAAAAGCATTAATGACCTGTATGGTCACCTGAAAGGCGATGAGGTTCTCTGCGAGCTGGCGCGAAACCTGGAGTCCTGCGCACGCAAAGGGGATTTAGTGTTTCGCTGGGGCGGCGAGGAGTTTGTCCTGTTGTTACCGCGCACGCCGCTGGAGACCGCGTTGCAGTTAGCCGAATCCATCCGCGCGTCGGTCGCGAAAATCGGGCTTCCCGGCCTGCCGCGCTTTACCGTGAGCATTGGCGTGGCCCACCGCGAACCGAACGAAAGTATCGATGAACTGTTTAAGCGGATGGATGCTGCGCTTTACCGGGCCAAAAATGATGGCAGAAACCGGGTACTGGCCGCCTGAGAAACAGCGTCCCCGACGACACGCACCGCCGCCGGGGGCCTGATTTACTTCCCGTCGGCGTCGCGCTGGTCAAAAACTTGCTGTGCCAGATGCAATGTCGCATTGGCGGCGGGCAGACCGCAATAAAGTGCCGAATGCATGATCAGCTCTTTCAACTCCTCACGCGTCACGCCGTTGTTGAACGCGGCATTGAGATGCATTTTTAGCTCCGCTTCGCGGTTTAACGCAATCAGCATCGCAATGGTTATCATACTGCGCGTATGCCGATCCAGTCCGGGGCGGCTCCAGATATCGCCCCAGGCATAACGGGTAATAAAGTGTTGAAATTCTTCATTCAGCGGCGTCAGGTTTTCCACCGTCCTGTCAACATGCGCATCGCCCAGAACCGCCCTGCGTACGGCCATTCCCTGCTGATAACGTTCTTCATCCTGCATATTGTCCTCCCAGAAACGATAACAACGCCGCGTTCACCGTACCCGGCGCTTCAATAGTGGATAAATGGGACGCCTTCACCACGGCCAGTACCGAACCGGCAATACGCTGGTGCATAAACTGAGCATCGTCCACCGTGGTGACGGGGTCATTTTCACCGGCAATCAGCAGCACTGGCCGTGTGATCCCGGCAATTTGCTCACGCAAATCGGCCGTTGCCAGCGCTTCACAGCAGGCGGCGTACCCTTCGGCTGACGACGCGGCGAGTTGCTCACACAATGCGGCGACCGTTTGCGGTGCCGACTGACGAAAAGCAGGGCTGAACCAGCGTTCCGGGGCGCTGGCGGCAATCTCGCGCAGTCCATTCTGACGAACGCTTTGCGCGCGGGCGCGCCAACTCGCCTCGTCGCCTATACGTGCAGCGCTGTTAATCACTGTTACGCTCAGCAATCGTTGCGGCTGATGACAGGCCAGCCACAGCCCGGTGAGTCCTCCCATTGAGATCCCGCAAAAATGCGCTGCCGGGATATCCAGGTGATCGAGTAACGCAATCACATCCTGCCCCAGCCGGGCGAGATCGGTTGGCCCCGCATTCTTCGTCGCGCCATGTCCGTGGGTGTCATAACGCAGCACTCGATATTGCGCGCTCAGCGCCGCAAGCTGTGGCGCCCACATCGCAAGCGTCGTACCGAGAGAATTGGATAGCACTACCACCGGCGCGTCGTCCGGGCCATCAATCTGGTAATTCAGTTCCATGCTGTTGTTCCTCATAACGTGCAAGCACGCGTTGCACAAACTGCGCCGCGCAGCCCGTTGCCGTGCCTGGGTCCAGTAACGCCACCAGTTGAGATTCATTAAGATGGGCCATCACCTGCGGCTCCTCAACGAGTACCGAATGCAGGGAATGACCGCTTGTCACCGCGCGATGGCACAGCCTTTCAATCAGATGATGGGCATCCTGCTTGCCGATAAACGCCGCCAATGCCAGCGTGACCGATTCCGCCATCATCAAGCCCTGAGTGATATCCAGATTGTCACGCATCTTTTGCGGGAAGACCTGCATATTCAGGACGAGCGATTGGGTTTCCTCAATTGCGTGCCCGACCAGCATGACGATCTCCGGCAGAACTTCCCATTCTGCCTGCCAGCCGCCGAGCGCACGTTCATGCTGCTGTAACTGACTGTTGTAGAGTGTGGCCATCAGTCCCGGCGTTTTCTGCATGGCAGTGAGGATCGCCGCGCAGCTCACCGGATTTCGCTTGTGCGGCATCGCCGACGATCCGCCCCGACCCGCGACGGCGGGTTCGCTCACTTCCGCCACTTCGGTCTGCATCAGCAGCGCGAAGTCCTGAGCAAACTTACCGAGAGTACCGCCGACACCGGCGTACCATGCCCCCACTTCCAGCAGCCGATCGCGCTGGGTATGCCAGGGCGTATCTGGCAACGTCAACGCCAGTTCCTGCGCGAGTCGCTCTGCCACCGGTAGCGCGTTCTGCCCAAGTGACGCCAGCGTTCCCGCCGCACCGCCAAACTGCAGCACCAGCACACGCGGCAACAGCGATTGCAGGCGTTCCTGCCAGCGCAGCAGCGCATCAAGCGTACCGGCCAGTTTTAGCCCCCAGGTCACCGGCAGCGCCTGCTGCATCCAGGTGCGACCCGGCATGACGGTATGCTGATAGCGATGCGCCTGCTGAGCAAAGACCGCCGTCAATTGACTCAGCGCACATTGCGTGTGATTGAGCGCCACTCGCAATTGCAGGACCAGTCCGGTATCGATCACATCCTGGCTGGTTGCCCCCCAGTGTACGTAACGTGCGGCGTCAGGATCCTCACGCTTCACCCGCGCGGTTAAGTGTTGCACCAACGGAATGGCCAGATTGCCCGCCGCCCGCGCCGATTCTGCCAGTGCTTGTCGATCAAACTCCTGCGCATGACAAGCCTGGGTGATAGGCCCGACAGCCGTTGCCGGTATCACGCCGCAGGCCGCCTGCGCACGGGCAAGCGCGGCCTCAAAATCGAGCATCCCCTGAAGAAGCTGGATGTCTGAAAATTCTGACGTGAGCGCCGTTCCGCGCATCAACGGGGTTAGCAAGGTCATTCCTGCTCCTTACACACGTTCAATAATCAATGCGATCCCCTGGCCGACGCCAATGCACATGGTACAGAGTGCATAGCGTCCGCCGGTACGCTGCAACTGGTAAGCGGCGGTCATCGCCAGACGCCCACCTGATGCCCCCAACGGGTGACCGAGGGCAATCGCACCGCCGTTAGGATTCACCTGCGCGGCATCATCGGGTAACCCCAAATCACGCATCACCGCCAGTGCCTGCGCGGCAAACGCCTCGTTAAGCTCGATAACATCCATCTGGCCAAGCGTTAAGCCCGTCTGCGCCAGTACTTTACGGACCGCTGGCGCCGGGCCAAACCCCATAATTCGCGGGGCGACGCCGGCAGTTGCCACGCCGACAATCCGCGCCAGTGGGTGCAGACTTTGCTGCGCCATCGCCTGCTCGCTGGCGATGAGGAGCGCACAGGCACCGTCGTTAACGCCAGACGCATTGCCCGCCGACACGGTACCCTCAGGACGGACGACCCCTTTCAGCCTGGCGAGCGCCTCCAGCGATGTCGCACGCGGATGTTCATCTTTGCCAAAAAGCAGCGGCTCGCCTCTTTTTTGTGACACTGTCACTGAAATTAACTCTTGTGCAAATAGCCCCTGCTCCTGAGCGGCAGCGGTTCTCAACTGGCTGCGCAGCGCAAACGCATCCTGATCGGCGCGCGTTATGCCAAACTCCTGCGCCACGTTTTCCGCCGTTTCCGGCATAGAATCCACGCCATAGCGGGCTTTCATTTGCGCGTTGATAAAGCGCCAGCCAATCGTAGTGTCTTCGATTTTCATGTTGCGGCTGAACGCATTTTCCGCTTTGCCCATCACAAACGGCGCACGTGACATGCTCTCCACGCCACCGGCGATCATCAGCTGTGTTTCGCCGCTTTTAATCGCTCTCGCGGCAATACCAATGGCATCGAGGCTGGAACCACACAGACGGTTTACCGTACTGCCCGGGACGCTTTCCGGCAACCCGGCCAGCAGCAGCGCCATCCGCGCCACGTTGCGGTTATCTTCTCCCGCCTGATTCGCACAGCCGTAAATCACGTCATCGATCGCCGCAGGATCAAGGCCTGGGTTGCGTTCAAGCAGTGCTTTCAGTGGAATAGCGGCCAGATCGTCGGCCCTGATGTTCGCCAGCGTTCCGCCGAATCGACCAAACGGTGTGCGCACTGCATCGCAGATAAATGCCTGATTCATCATAGTTCCTTATGCGCTTTGCGCCAGCGGTTCACAGCTCAGAGTCACCGGCGTCAGACGTTGCAGTTCCTCAAAAGACAGACCATTAAAAATTTCCCGGACAACCGGTCCCGAATCGGTAATGTCGATCACCGCCAGGTCGGTATAAATGCGGCTGACGCAGCCCATGCCGGTTAAGGGATAGGTACAGTGTTCAACCAGTTTGCACTCGCCGTCGCGGGTCAGATGGTCCATCATCACAAATACCTGACGCGCGCCGATCGCCAGATCCATCGCGCCGCCCACAGCGGGAATGGCGTCCGGCGCGCCGGTGCTCCAGTTGGCGAGATCCCCGGAGGCTGAGACCTGATACGCCCCCAGCACGCAGATATCCAGGTGCCCGCCGCGCATCATGGCGAAGGAGTCACCATGGTGGAAATAGCAACCGCCCTGCAACAGCGTGACGTACTCTTTCCCGGCATTAATCAGCTCCGGATCTTCTTCCCCTTCCGCCGGTTTTGGCCCCATCCCGAGCAGGCCATTTTCACTGTGCAGGAAAATCTCTTTTTCCGCAGGCAGGTAGTTGGCGATACGGGTTGGTAAACCAATCCCCAGATTGACGTATGCCCCTTCCGGGATATCCTGCGCTACGCGTCTGGCCATTTCGTCACGGGATAATTTCTTCATCGTTTACTCCTTAGGCCCGCAGCGCGGCGTGGGTGAGGTTTTCCAGAGAAAATACGCGCTGGACAAAAATCCCCGGCGTGATGACGTGCTCGGGATCAAGCTCGCCGAGAGGGACAATCTGATTCACCTCCACCACCGTGGTTTGCGCGGCGGTCGCCATGATCGGACCAAAGTTTCGTGCCGCTTTGCGGTACACCAGATTCCCCCAGCGATCGGCCTGATGCGCCTTTATCAGGGCAAAATCGGCGTTAATCGGGTATTCGAGCACATAGTTTTTCCCTTCGATGTGGCGGGTTTCTTTGCCTTCAGCCAGCGGCGTACCGTAGCCTGTTGGCGTATAGATAGCCCCCAGGCCAGCACCGGCAGCCTGAATGCGCGCCGCCAGATTCCCCTGAGGTACCAGCTCCAGTTCAACCTCGCCACGGCGATACAGGTCATCGAAAATCTGTGAATCCACCTGACGCGGAAAAGAGCAGATCATTTTGCGTACGCGTCTGGCCTTCAACAGTGCCGCCAGACCGACTTCACCGTTACCCGCATTGTTATTGATGATGGTAAGGTCGCGAGCCCCCTGCGCGATGAGCGCATCAATCAATGTGGTGGGTTGTCCGGCCGTACCAAAACCACCAATCATGATGGTCGCACCGTCCGGGATCCCGGCGATGGCCTCCTCCAGCGAAGGCACACTTTTATCAATCATCAGCTCGCTCCTTGTGGTGCGGATTTCGCACATTTTTGCGTTGTTCGCACAAAATGTGACCCACTTAACGAAGTCAGGCAAGGGCGATAATCGAAATATGGTGCGATAATCGAACATCGTTTATGTTTGTACGAAGAATGTGATCCGTGGCGAACAACGAGAGGAAAACAGTGGAAAAACATCCTGATGACCGTCTGAACAATGAGACCGATCCGTTTAAGGGCGATCCAAACTATATGGCATCACTGGCACGCGGGCTGGAGGTGATTCAGGCGTTCACGCCGCAGCGACGGGTTATGTCGATATCGCAGATTAGCCAGAAAACCGGGATCCCGCGCGCGGCAGTCAGACGCTGTCTGTATACGCTGGGAAAACTGGGTTTCGTTTATGCCGAAGATGGGAAAAATTTCGAACTGCGTCCGCGGATCCTGGCACTGGGACATGCCTATCTGGCCTCCACTCCGCTGGCTCGCGCCACTCAACCGGTTCTGAAACATCTGAGCGAAATGCTCAATGAATCCTGTTCTATCGCCACCCTCGACGGTGACGATATTTTGTATATCGCCCGCGCCTCCAGCTCACGCATTATGACCATCGATCTGGACATCGGCAGTCGGCTGCCCGCGTGGTCCACCTCAATGGGACGCGTTTTGCTTAGCCATCTTTCTGAGGACAAGCTGAACGACATGCTCGGGCGCATCACCATGATCCGCTACACCTCGCAGACTGTGGATTCCGTCCCCGCCCTGCGCGCCGAACTGAAGAGAGTCCGGCAGCAGGGCTATGCGCTCAACGATCAGGAACTGGAAATGGGGCTGCGGTCCATTGCTGTGCCGCTGATGAACAGCCAGGGTCAGGTCCAGGCGGCGCTGAATGTGGGTGTACATGCCGGACAGGTGACGGCGGACGAGCTGCGCAGCCGCGTACTGCCCGAGCTGCAAAAAGCCGCGCAGGAGTTGTCGCTTTTACTGCATTAACGGCTGCGCTTGGCGTGACGTTCCCAGTTTTCCAGCTTCGCCTGTGCGGATTTACGCAACGCCACATAGCACGCTCCGCTGCCGCCGTGATGTGGCAGCGCCGTGCAGTAGGCCTGAACCTCGTCGAATTCGGTCAACCAGCGTGCCAGATAGCTGCGCACGATGTTGGCATGTGAGTTATCGTCTCGCCCTTTACCGTGAATGATCAGCACATTGCGCAGTCCATCGCGTAACGACTGGAGCAGAAAGCTGTACAGCTGTTGACGACAGGCTTCCACTGGCTGACGCAACAGATTGAGGCTCGCCTGCTGGCTGTATTTCCCCGTACGCAGCTTATCGAGTACGCCCTGTTGCAGCCCCTCACGGCGAAACTCTAAAGGTTGCGCCAGCGGGACGATCTCCAGAAAACCGGTGGTGAGAAAATTATCAAGCTGGAGTGTATCAATACGTTGCGGGGTCCGCACATTGCGCACGGGCTGCCAGTGTACGTCGGCGCAACGTTTCAGCGGCTGAACATCCTCCATGGCGTCAAGAAATAACGATTTGTCGTCAAGATTCATGCTGTGTCCTCCCGCTTTTTAAAGGCAGCTACTATCATAGCCGTCCCCCTGGAGGGCGACAACGGTTTACAGATGCTTCCAGTAAACATCCACGTGTCACATACCTTTGCTTTACTAATTAACGCTGGTTTTACTCAGAGTAAAACAGTGCAGCAGTGCCGTTTAATCTGGTTGATTTACCTTAGATTTTCGTGAAATCAATCACTCCAGTTTGCTGGCATAGTTAAACGGTTCTTGCTATAAGACATTACCCGCCACCAGGAAAAATAACGGGCATAGATGAAGGATAAACTGCTGTGTGTACTGTAGAGTCTGGCGGATGTCGACAGGCTCTATTTTTTTATCCCAAATCAGGGGTATAGCACTGCTGGCAGTGACCATGATACGTTGATGCCCCACCGACTGCATGCCAACGAGGCAACCGATGCTGACACTACTGGAAGAGAAAATGATGACCCCGCTGGGCCCACTTTGGGTCATTTGCGACGAGCAGTTCAGACTTCGCGCTATCGAGTGGGAACAGTACAGTGAGCGCATGGTGCAACTGCTGGATATTCATTACCGCGCACAAGGTTATACCCGTATTAGTGCGACCAATCCGGGCGGTCTGTGCGACAAACTTGCCGACTATTTTGCCGGTAACCTCAGCGCGATCGATACGCTGCCAACCGCCACCGGCGGCACCCCTTTTCAGCGGGAAGTCTGGCAAACCTTACGCACTATTCCTTGTGGTCAGGTGATGCACTACGGTCAGTTGGCTGAGCAACTGGGACGCCCTGGCGCGGCGCGAGCGGTTGGCGCGGCGAACGGTTCAAATCCGATCAGCATCGTGGTGCCCTGCCACCGCGTGATCGGACGTAACGGCACCATGACCGGTTACGCCGGTGGCGTGCAGCGGAAAGAGTGGTTGTTGCGCCATGAAGGTTACCTGTTGCTGTAGTATCCAGGCAATTCGTGCCTTCTTGCTCACACTTTTACGTAAAGACGCCACAGGGAAAGTAAGGTTTTTCAAAGGGATAGAAATATTTTATTCACACATGTCGGAATTATCCGCTATTGGGGTGACCTCAGACTTACGTGCTCACCAAAAAGATGTTAAAATTGACAAATATCAATTACGGCTTGAGCAGACCTATGATCCCGGAAAAGCGAATTATACGGCGCATTCAGTCTGGCGGTTGTGCTATCCATTGCCAGGATTGCAGTATCAGCCAGCTTTGCATCCCGTTCACACTTAACGAGCATGAGCTTGATCAGCTTGATAATATTATCGAGCGTAAAAAGCCGATCCAGAAAGGCCAGACGCTGTTTAAAGCGGGTGATGAGCTGAAATCGCTCTATGCCATTCGTTCCGGTACGATCAAGAGCTATACCATTACTGAACAAGGCGATGAGCAAATCACCGGCTTCCATCTCGCGGGCGACCTGGTCGGTTTCGACGCGATTGGTAGCGGCCATCATCCGAGTTTTGCGCAGGCACTGGAAACCTCAATGGTCTGTGAAATCCCGTTTGAGACTCTTGATGATCTGTCCGGCAAAATGCCTAATCTGCGTCAGCAGATGATGCGTCTGATGAGTGGTGAGATCAAAGGTGACCAGGATATGATCCTGTTGCTGTCGAAGAAAAACGCGGAAGAGCGTCTGGCGGCATTTATCTATAACCTGTCTCGTCGCTTTGCGCAGCGTGGCTTCTCTCCACGTGAATTCCGTCTGACCATGACCCGTGGCGATATCGGTAACTACCTGGGCCTGACTGTTGAAACAATCAGCCGTTTGTTGGGTCGTTTCCAGAAAAGCGGAATGCTGGCGGTGAAAGGGAAATACATCACTATCGAAAACAGTGATGCGCTGGCGGTTCTCGCCGGACACACCCGCAACGTTGCTTAATCTTTCCGCAACCCTTCTGAAACCCTTCTGTCGAATCGTTAAATTTTCCTGATTTATTGATCTGACAGAAGGTTCTTCCCTGTTTCAATTCACATTCTTGGGTTACTCTTTTAGTTACAAACTGCGATGACAGTTGTAAGGAGACCCTGTATGGCTATGTATCAAAACATGCTGGTGGTTATCGATCCGAATCAGGACGATCAACCTGCGTTACGGCGTGCGGTTTATTTGCATCAACGGATTGGTGGCAAAATTAAAGCCTTTTTGCCGATCTATGACTTTTCCTACGAGATGACCACCCTGCTGTCGCCTGATGAGCGTACGGCAATGCGTCAGGGCGTCATTAGTCAGCGGACGGCGTGGATACGCGAACAAGCAAAATACTACATTGAAGCAGGCGTTCCTGTTGAAATTAAAGTGGTCTGGCACAACCGTCCTTTTGAAGCCATTATTCAGGAAGTGATCAGCGGCGGACACGATCTGGTGCTGAAAATGGCGCACCAGCATGACCGACTGGAAGCAGTGATCTTCACTCCTACCGACTGGCATCTGCTGCGTAAATGCCCAAGTCCGGTGTGGATGGTGAAAGATCAACCCTGGCCGGAAGGCGGTAAAGCGCTGGTGGCGGTAAACCTGGCCAGTGAAGAACCCTACCATAATGCGCTGAATGAGAAGCTGGTAAAAGAGACGCTGCAACTCGCCGAACAGGTCAACCATACTGAGGTGCATCTGGTCGGGGCCTACCCTGTCACGCCGATCAACATCGCGATTGAACTGCCGGAATTTGATCCCAGCGTCTACAACGATGCGATTCGCGGTCAGCACCTGCTGGCAATGAAAGCGCTGCGGCAAAAATTCAGTATCGACGAGAAAGTTACACACGTTGAGAAAGGATTACCGGAAGAGGTAATCCCCGATTTAGCGGAACATCTGCAGGCGGGGATTGTGGTTCTGGGTACAGTGGGCCGCACGGGCATTTCCGCTGCCTTCCTGGGGAATACAGCAGAACAGGTCATCGATCATCTGCGTTGTGACCTGCTGGTCATCAAACCCGACCAGTACCAGACGCCCGTTGAGCTTGACGACGAGGAAGACGACTAACGCGTTGTGTAAAAAACGAAAGGCCCAATGATTTGGGCCTTTTCTTTTAATGCTTGTCCTCACCGCCGAGGAAATAAATTCCTAACGGGATGGCCAGCAGCACAGTGAAAACCAGGCTATAGACGAAAATCATTGATGACTGAATGACATACATCGACGTCGTCCAGTCAGAAAGCGGAATATCATACTGTTCAATCACCCCACCGATCGTGGCGCGCGTGACAACCGATGCGGCAATAATAAACACACCCAGCAGGCAGAGCAGAAACTTTTTGCCCTTCGCCGTCTTCAGCTTTTCCATTATCATCATAGTGTCCTTCTGTCACCAAACTTTTGTTACCTTAGCGCAACAATACCATGACAATATGAAAAAGTCTGCATCAGTTCCCCTGACAAATCCGTCACATTGAAAGCGCCTTTGCGTAAAAACGCTAAAAGCGCTATTTATTCCCCCTTTTTATTGATGACTTGAATGTTTATCCTGAGTACCATTAATGAGTTGCAGTTTATTTTTTGTTATGTCAGTGGCAGCGGAAAGCCGGGGATAAATATGTTTGCAGAGCTGTTCGTAAAAAACGTCTTCAATCTGACGGTTATTTTGAGTAGCGTCTTTAGCTTAATTCTGATGAATGTTTTCTTTCGTCATGCACATAAACGCAAGAAAGGGTTTGTCTTCCATACGGCTCAGTTTCTTATTTATGCGCTGATTATCGGTACATTAGGACGAATCGCTAATACCATTATTAGCTACTATAATATCAGCGCGGTTTCATCCAGTATTATCGACTTTGTCTGTACGTCGTTGATCGCCCTGATTCTGACTATAAAACTGTTTCTGGTGATTAATCAGTTTGAAAAATCGCAAATTAAAAAAGGGCGAGACGTCACCAGCGCGCGAATTTTATCGCGGATTATCAAAATCACCCTCATTGTCGTCATTATTTTGCTTTATGGTGAACACTTCGGCATGAGCCTGTCGGGGTTACTCACCTTTGGCGGCATCGGCGGCATCGCCGTGGGCATGGCAGGGAAAGATATCCTCAGTAACTTCTTTTCCGGCATTATGCTTTATTTCGATCGCCCCTTCAGTATCGGCGACTGGGTACGTTCCCCGGATCGCAATATCGAAGGCACCGTGGCGGAAATTGGCTGGCGGATGACCAAAATCACCACCTTTGATCACCGTCCGTTATACGTTCCAAACTCTGTGTTTTCCTCGATTAGCGTAGAGAATCCCGGTCGGATGAGTAACCGTCGAATCAACACGGTTGTCGGGTTACGTTACGAAGATGCCAGCAAAGTGGGCACGATCGTCAATGCTATTCGACAAATGCTACAAACCCATGCCGATATCGATCAGCAACAAACGCTGCTGGTCTATTTTAACGGCTTTGGTGACTCTTCATTAAATATTATGGTGTATTGTTTTACCCGAACAACGGTCTGGGAAGAGTGGTTAGCGGTTCAACAACAGGTTTATCTTAACATTATTGATATCGTGCAGAGCCATGGCGCTGATTTCGCCTTCCCGAGCCAGACACTCTATCTCAATAATAGCAGTCAGGGTTAATGTAAGACGCCCCTGCCCGACTCGTGATAGCCTCAGGACATATTTACCTGAGGCTCCTTACTCAGACAATGTGTTATTCTCTGTTCATTCAACAATTTCGATGAAATTCCCGTCCGGGTCTTTGATGACCGCTTCATAATAACCGTCCCCGGTCATGCGCGGTGGTGAAACCAGGATCCCCAGCGCCCGTGCTTTTTTTGCCAGCGCATCCACTTTTTTAGCACTGCCAACTGCGATTGCCAGATGCACCCACCCGGTCGTCTGGTTATCCGGGCGCAGGGCTCGCAGGGCGGGTTTCGTCATCAGTTCAATCGCAATATCATCACCGATGCGCACAAAATAAGACTCAAATCCGGGGTTGTTCTTGCTGATGTATTTCTCATTAAGCGTCCCGCCAAAAAAACCGGTCCAGAAGCGCGCCTGCGCTTCCAGTTCTGTGGTCCATAACGCCATATGTGCGATTTTCATGTTTCACCTCGTTTCAACCCGTTAGAATGTTGACAGCACTGACCGTTTTGCCCGATCATGCGCTATATTGCTCGATGATATGGTTTTCAGGATTTATCATGCTCGATTATGCAGCTTTCCCGGAACAACGACAAGCCCTGATTCAGCAGATCCTGCAGGAGAATGGGCGCGTGGTATGCAGTGACCTCGCCTCCCGGCTGAACGTCTCGGAGCACACGATTCGCCGCGATCTCCATGAACTCAGCAAGGAAGGCATCTGCAAAAAGGTGTATGGCGGCGCGGTCATGATGCTGCCGGAAGCGGGTGACTATTCCATTCGCAAAACGAAGAAGCCCGACCAAAAGAGCAGCATCGCGCAAAAATGTGCACGACTGGTCAAATCCGGTAGCTGTATTTTTATCGACACCGGTACGACCAACCTTGCGATGGCGGAGGCGCTTCCGGCAGAACTGTCTCTGACCGTGGTGACCAACTCGCCGGAAATCGCTGCCGTACTGTTAAAAAAGCCCCTGTATGACGTCATCATGCTCGGCGGTCAGCTGCAGCGCTCTTCTGGTGGTTGCGTCGGCGCTTCGGCGATTGCGCAGGTTCAGGGGATGTTATTCGACCAGGGGTTTATCGGCGGCTGTGCGATGGCGCCGGAATCCGGTCTGACCGGGTTTGATTACGCCGATTGTGAATTCAAACGCGCAGTGATCCGACAGTGTAATGAGACCATTGTCGCGCTGACGGCGGACAAGATCCCGGCGGTGGCTCGCTATGTCGTCGCCCAGAGCAGTGAGATCGATGTCATGGTAGTTGAAGCGAATATCAGCAAGGCGTATTGCGAGGCGTTTCGCGAACATGATATCCGCATTTATACGGTGTGAACGGCAGGCGCGTTTCCGCGCCCGCTGACGGAGGGTTAGTGCTTGATGATATACATGGTCCGGCTGTAGGCCACATCTTCCGGGTTCATGATCGGGTACCCTTTCAGCCACGGTTTGATTAAGCGCCCATTGGTGTACTGATAAATTGGCGCAATGGGTGCCTGCTCCATGAGGATTTTTTCCGCCGCATTGTAGTCCGCATTACGCGCTTTATCCGTGTTTTCCATCGTCGCCTGAGTGATGATTTTGTCATACGCCGGGTTGTTAAAACGCGAAATATTGCCTGAGTGCGTCGACGTCAGCAGCGACAGGAAGGTCGAAGGCTCGTTGTAATCCCCCACCCAGGAAGCACGAATCACATCGAAGTTCCCGGTATTACGGCTGTCGATGTAAGTTTTCCACTCCTGGTTTTGCAGCTTCACATCCACACCTAAGTTTTTCTTCCACATCGAAGCCACCGCGATGGCAATTTTCTGGTGGTTCTCAGAGGTGTTGTATAACAGCGTCAGGTTAAGCGGTTTCTGCGGACCGTATCCCGCCGCACGCAACAGCGTTTTCGCCTGGGCATTCAGCTCTTCCTGACTCATCTGTTCGAACGGAGACGGTTCAGGCGTAAAACCGGCAGTGACGTCCGGAGTAAAGTGCCAGGCCGGTTTTTCCCCGGTACCCAACACTTTCTCCGCCATAATGCGACGGTCAATGGTCATGCTCAGCGCCAGACGCACGCGGGAATCCGCCGTTGGCCCTTTTTGCGTGTTAAAGGCGTAGTAATAGGTTCCCAACTGCGGTGGCGTATAAACCTGCCCTGGAATGTCCTTTAACAGCTTCTGGTACATATTTTTCGGGAATGATTCGGTGATATCAATATCACCCGCCAGGTAACGTTTAGTGGCCGATGACTCTTGATTAATCGGCAGGAAAGTCACTTTTTGCAGCACCGTTTTTCCGTTATCCCAGTACTGCGTATTCGGCACCACCACCAGCTTTTCATTCACCACGCGATCCTGCAACACGTAGGCGCCATTCCCCACCAGGTTGCCCGGTTTGGTCCAGTCTTTACCGCTTGCCACGTTGGCATTTTGCACCGGATAGAACGCAAAACTGGCGGTGAGGTTGGCGAACCACGGCAGCGGCTTATCCAGTTGCACTCTCAGGGTGCGGGCATCAATGGCGGTCACACCGAGCTTATCGGGCGTCACTTTGCCATCAATGATCGCCTGGGCGTTATTGACCCCTGCCAGCGCGGCAAACCATGCAAAGGGCGACAGCGTTTTCGGATCCACCAGGCGTTGCCAGCTATAGACAAAATCCTGGGCGGTCACCGGCGTACCATCTGACCAACGCGCATTATCCCGCAGGGTAAACGTCCAGATGCGATTGTCGTTGCTTTTCCATTGCGTGGCGACGCCAGGTACGATTTCACCCTTCTCGTTCTGGTTCACCAGTCCTTCAAACAGATCGCGAATAACCTGAATTTCCGGCAGGCCAACCGCTTTTGCCGGATCAAGCGTCGCCGGTTCATCTTTTATATGGCGAACCAGCTCCTGCTTCTCTGCCAGTACCGTTCCGCTGGGAACATCCGCAGCATATGACAGAGAAATGCTGCTAACCAACAGCGCACAACAGGTTACTGAAACAGCGTGCTTCATAGAGTCCCCTCAATCCGGCTTATTCACGATGGCGTAATTATTTGTTTCGCCTGAAGGAAATGCAAACATCTTCCTGCAGAAAATTGATATTACGACTAAAAATCCGTCCATGCGAAAACGATTTGATTATCGACCCAATTTGCACAACACTGCGAGTAATAATCCCTGAATTCAGAGACGCTTATGACCGTTACCCGCCCTCGCGCCGAACGCGGCGCCTTCCCGCCAGGAACTGAACATTATGGTCGTTCACTGTTGGGCGCACCGCTGATCTGGTTTCCGGCAGCCGTCGCCAGTCGTGACAGTGGCTTGATTATCGCGGGAACGCATGGTGACGAAAATGCATCGGTGGTCACGCTCTCCTGCGCACTGCGCACGCTGACGCCTTCACTGCGCCGCCACCATGTGATCCTCGCAGTGAACCCGGACGGCTGTCAGCTCGGTTTGCGTGCGAACGCTAACGGCGTCGACCTTAATCGCAATTTTCCGTCAGCAAACTGGAAAGCCGGCGAGACGGTTTATCGCTGGAACAGCGCTGCGGAAACGCGTGACGTGGTGCTGTTGACAGGGGATCATCCGGGTTCGGAACCGGAAACTCAGGCGTTATGTCAGCTCATTCACCGCATTCACCCCGCGTGGGTGGTTTCTTTCCATGACCCACTGGCCTGTATTGAAGATCCCAAAAGCAGCGAGCTCGGTGAATGGCTGGCGCAAGCGTTCGAACTACCGCTGGTGACAAGCGTTGGTTACGAAACGCCCGGCTCTTTCGGCAGTTGGTGTGCGGATCTGAATTTACACTGCATCACAGCGGAATTCCCACCGATCTCATCAGATGAGGCCAGCGAGAAATATCTCCAGGCGATGTCGACGCTTCTGCGCTGGCATCCTAAAGATGCAGTTGTCCGGTCGTAAAGTGCAATGCGGGCTCCACATCGACCGCCAGCCAGGTAGGACCATCAAGATCGGCAAAGCTGACCTGCGGCGTCAGCGGTAATGCGGCAGAAATGGCCCGTGACGTGCAAAGCATGCAGCCCAGCATCAGGGCAAATCCTTGTTCGCGGGCATCGGTAGCCAGCGCCAGCGCCTCGGTCAGTCCGCCGGTTTTGTCCAGCTTGATATTGACCATTTCATAACGCCCATGCAGCGCTTTCAGGCTGCTACGGGTATGACAGCTCTCATCGGCGCAGATCGGCAGCGGATGGATAAAATTTTCCAGCGCAGCATCATCCTGCGCCGGAAGCGGTTGTTCCAGCATCGCGACCCCCAAATCGGCTAACAGCTGGCAGCGCGCCGCCAGCCCTTCCGCCCGCCAGGACTCATTGGCATCGACAATTAAGGTCGCCTCCGGTACTGCCGACCGAATCGCCACCATACGTTCGCTGATCAGGCGATCGTCCAGCTTCACCTTCAGCAGCCTGGCTCCGGCTTCCCATAGCGCCGCTGCGCTGGCCGCCATTTGTTCCGGGCTACCAATCACGACGGTCTGTGCGGTGGCAATTGTCGTCGGCAACGCCACGTTAAGGGTTTCCGTCAGCGTTTGTTGCTGCTGGCGTGCCTGGAGATCCCACAGCGCACAGTCAACCGCGTTGCGTGCCGCACCTGCCGGGAGCAGTTTTTGCAGCGCTTCCCGGGTCAACCCCTTTTCCAGTTGCGGGACAATGCTCATGATCTGTGCCATTACGGAGGCATCACTTTCCCCGTAACGCGGATAGGGCGTGCACTCACCAATCCCTTTCACACCCTCTTCTTCCAGTTCAACCACCACGACACGCGCCTCACTGCGGCTGCCACGGGCAATCACAAAAGGGGTATGTAACGGCCAGGCTTCCTCGTATACCTTCACAGAACGCATTTTTTCTCCTTAAGCAATGACGTGGTGGTTTGTGCGCTTCACCGAAATAGCGTTTGCCGTGTTATCGGCTGTTGGCATAAACTAGCTGTGACGTTAACTATATGTAAACAGGAAGATAACCATGTCACAAACCGTTCATTTCCAGGGCAACCCGGTTGCAGTCGCCAACTCCATTCCTCAAGCGGGTAGCAAAGCGCAGCCTTTTACCCTCGTGGCAAAAGATCTGTCTGACGTCGCACTGAGCCAGTTTGCTGGCAAACGCAAAGTCCTGAACATTTTCCCGAGCATCGATACCGGCGTTTGCGCCGCATCGGTACGTAAGTTTAACCAACTGGCCACCGAAATCGACAATACCGTGGTGCTGTGTGTTTCTGCCGATCTGCCGTTTGCCCAGTCCCGCTTCTGTGGCGCTGAAGGTCTGAGCAACGTTATCACGCTGTCCACGCTGCGTAACGCTGAATTCCTGAAAAACTACGGCGTTGAAATCACCGAAGGCCCGCTGAAAGGTCTGGCTGCGCGTGCGGTCGTCGTTCTGGATGAAAATGACAACGTCATCTTCAGCCAACTGGTGAATGAAATTACCAACGAACCTGACTATGCCGCTGCGCTGGAAGTCCTGAAAGCGTAAGGTCCCCGTCATACAAAAATGCCTCCATTTCGGAGGCATTTTTTTACTCTTCGCCCTTCTTCTGATTCAGGCCATATTCACGCAGCTTATTCGCAATCGCGGTATGGGAAACCCCCAGGCGTTTCGCCAGCTTGCGGGTACTGGGATAACTGCGGTAAAGCTGGGTTAACACTGAGCGCTCAAAACGGCTGGTGATATCATCCAGCGACCCCTCCATCGCATCTTCACCTACCGCAACCGTCGTCGCATCGTAGTCAGGCAGCAAAATATCCTGCGGCCGCAGCTCGTAACCTTCAAGCTGCGTCAGCGCCCGGTAGATGGCGTTTTTCAGTTGACGCACGTTGCCGGGCCAGCCGTAACGGGTCAATATCGTACTGAGATCGGCAGCCAGTTTAGGACGCGGCACGCCCTGCTCATCGGCGAAACGCGCCACAAACAGTTCAGTCAGCGGCATGATGTCCTGTGGACAATCGCGCAGCGGCGGCAGATTCAGCGTCAGCACGTTAAGGCGATAATAGAGATCTTCGCGAAACAGCCCTTTCTGCACCAGTTCAACGAGATTCTTTTGCGTCGCACAGATCACGCGCACATCGACATGTACCTCATGATCTTCCCCCACCCGACGAAACGTACCGTCATTGAGGAACCGCAGTAGCTTGGTCTGCATGCGCGGCGACATTTCACCAATCTCATCAAGCAGCACCGAACCGCCGTTTGCCTGCTCGAAGAAGCCTTTTTTGCCTTCTGGCGCATGACCAAACAGTTCGCTTTCCACCGCATCTTCAGGGATCGACGCGCAGTTGAGCGCCAGATACGGTTTGCCCGCGCGCGGGCTGGCCTGGTGACAGGCATACGCAAACAGATCTTTACCGGTGCCGGTATCGCCGGTAATCAACAGCGGCGCACTCAGCATCGCCAGTTTGCGCGCCTGTTCGACAACATGCTTCATTTTGCCGCTGACGGCGATGATTTGGCTAAAAGCGCTGACATCCTGGGTTGCCAGATTCTGCAACTGACGCCCCATCCGGAGTGTTGAACGCAGCATGACCACCGCACCGGTGAGCATGGTTTCGTCAGTTTCCCCTTGCAGATAAACCGGCGTGATTTCCATCAGGAAATTCTGCCCGTTGATTACCACATGTTCGTTATGGGACGCCTGCGGATTGCCTTCCAGCCAGCGCTGGAAGTTAAAACCGTTGATCAGTTGTGCAGCGGTATGGTTGCGCATCCGCTCCGGGTTAAGCGCAAACAGCTGGCAGCTTGCCGGGTTTGCCATCTCAATCTTGCTTTTCAGATCCAGCGACAGAACAGGTTCAGGCAGCGCCTCAAGCAGCGCGCTGAGCGCGAGGTGCTCCCGCTCTGACGGCATCCATGGCACAGTGCGTACATCGGTGACGCCTGCAATGCGGCGAATTTCCGCCATCAAACTGCTGAAGTTAGTGAACTCCAGTTCAGCAAAGTTAAGGTAGATTCGCCCGATGGGGTCAATCTCGATACCGCGCAAATCGATGCTGCGTAGCACCAGTAAATCAAGTAATTCGCGAGTCAGACCAAGTCGGTCTTCACAAAAGACTTCCAGACGCATGGGGGAACCTTCAACTGAATAATGAGCTATAGATATGATGATAAGCCAGGAATGGGGAACCAGGAAGGATTCTGTCAACAAATATTGACAGCATGACGGAAAAACAGGCGTTTCGGCGTAAAGTTACGCGGTCAACGCCTGTGATTAGATTACTTTTCTCGCGGGGATCCGTTTTTCTGCAACGTCTCTTTGAGCTGCCCGATCAATTGACGCCGGAAATCACCCAGGCGCGGTTTGTCATCGTCCAGCCACGGCAACGGGCGGCAAAGCTCCATCGCTTTGATCCCCAGTCGTGCGGTTAACAACCCCGCGCCGATCCCCTGCGCGGCTCGGGTCGACAGGCGCGCCGCGAGATCCTGCGACATCCAGTCCATCCCCACTTCCCGCACCAGTTCGCTGGCTCCGGCAAAAGCGATGTTGAGCAACACCAGTCGGAACAGACGCAAACGGCTGTAATAGCCCAGCTCTATCCCGTACAGCGTGGCGATGCGGTTAATTAGTCGTAAATTGCGCCAGGCAATAAATGCCATATCCACCAGCGCCAGCGGACTGACTGCGATCATCAGCGTCGACTCCGCCGCCGAACGGCTGATTTCTCGCCGCGCCTGAGCATCCAGCACCGGCTGAACCAGATGGGCGTAAAGACTGACCACTTCGCGATCGTTCTGCGTTTCGTGAATCGAGGCATACCAGCGCTGCAACGCCGGGTGCGACTGGTCGATTCCGGCCTGCTGCGCCAGTTTCTCACAGAAGGCCCGTCCTTTGCCGGCACCGTGGCTATGCAGCAGGTCACGCGCTTCATCGCGCTCGTGAGCACGCTGACGTAAACGCCACAGACGTCGCCATTCGGTTGCCACCGATCCGACTCCCGCCCCAATAATCAGCGCCCCGGCCGCGCAACCGCCGAGCGCCACCCAGTCCTGGGTTTGCCAGGCGTTCATTGTCCACTGAACACCTTGTCCCACCACGCTTACGCCGAACAGCGCCAGGCCGCCCATCACCATCTTGCGCCACAGACTGCGCTTCGGGCGTAGCGCCGCGTCAATCACCGCTTCGGCTTGTCCCTCTTCTTCCAGCGGTTCATCAACGGTGGCCGGGGCAAAGGACTGAGCTTGCGTCTCGCTAAACGTTTGTTGCGCTTTAAAAGCCGGGCTCTGCTCGACGTCAAGCGGACCAGCGAAATCAATCCGCGGTTTTATCGGTTCGCTCATCGCAATTTATCTCCTATTAAAAACTCCAGCGCGGCATCCAGGCGAATGTGCGGCAGCGGCTTATCGACGTCCATTTTTTGCGGTCGAAATGCTTCAAACTGAAATCCCTGGCGGTCCCAGAACGCCTGTCCCGGCAGACGTGCCGGCACTTCACCGGGGTAGACCGTCAGCGGAGAGCCATCGCTTAAGCGATTCCCGCGTAGCGCCGGGATCTTCTCACCGTTCACGTCAATCAGCCCGCTGGTGGTAGCCTGAACGGAGGCCAACCCCAGACAATCCATGCTAATTCCTTCAAACGCGGCGTTCTGCCAGGCATCCTGAATCAACTGTTGCAGCAGCGACACCATATTGGCGTGCTGATCGATCGTCACATGATCCGCTTTGGTGGCAGCAAACAGCAGTTTGTCGATCACCGGTGAAAACAGCCGACGGAACAGCGTACGCTGACCGTAATGGAAACTTTGCATCAGTTGGGTTAAGGCAAGACGCATGTCGTTGAACGCCTGCGGCCCGCTGTTGAGCGGTTGCAGGCAATCCACCAGCACAATCTGACGATCGAAGCGCAGAAAATGGTTCTTATAAAACCCTTTCACCACTTTTTCACAGTAGTAGTTAAAACGCTCACGCAGCATCCCGGCGTTGGTGTGTTTATCCGCCTGAGCCAGTCTGGATTCCCCCCACGCCTCCACATCCGGCCAGGGGAAGAATTGCAGCGCCGGTGCACCCGCCATATCGCCGGGCAGGACAAATCGGCCCGGCTGGATAAAGTGAAGCCCCTGCTGTTTACACTGATGCAGGTATTCCGTCCACGCCGCCGCGATATCAGCCAGGCGGTTTTCATCAGCAGTGGCTAGCGGATCCAGCCCTTGTGTCAGTTGTCGCCATTTTGCCGACCATTCCGCCCGCTGCCCGGTGAGCAACCCGGTCATCTGCCGCGACCAGCTCAGATAATCCTGCGCCAGCATCGGCAGGTCGAGCAGCCATTCGCCGGGATAATCGACAATTTCCAGGTACAGCGTCGACGTCTCTTTGAAGTGACGCAACAGGGAATCATTGGATTTATAGCGCAGCGCCAGGCGAATTTCGCTGACCCCACGGGTGGGCGTCGGCCACGTCGGCGGATCGCCATACAGTTGGGCCAGCCCTTCATCGTAGGTAAAGCGAGGAATGCCAAAATCTCGCTGGGGGACACGTTTCACCCCGAGCAGGCGCTCCTCACGCACCGCGCTGAGCAAAGGCAGTCGCGCCCCGGCATGAATATTGAGCAACTGGTTAACCATCGCCGTGATAAATGCGGTTTTTCCGCTCCGGCTCAGCCCCGTGACCGCGAGGCGCAAATGCCGGTCAACACCGCGATTAACCAGCGCATTGAGTTCAGTGGTGAGTCTCTTCATCGCCATCCCGTTATGCCTGAAGACCAGAAAAAAGTATAACGCATCCCTCTAATATAGGGGCAGGTCGTTGATTTTCAATCGGGTTGTGTCGAGTGGGATGTTCACCCGACTGACCCCGTTAAGGGAAAACAGGACAGGCTGAAATAAAAGTATGCTAATGAGCTAAGCAGCGTTCAAAAGCCGAGCGAACACTTTCATAGCATGCTCTTGAACGCATCAACTGCTCCCAGATCGAGTTATGACCCGCCCCATCGATCGTGAGTAGTGTCTTTTGGCAGGCCAGCGCTGCCGACGAGACCAGTTTTTTCGGTATATCGGCAGGGATGATGGTGTCATTTTCGGCAGCGATAACCAACAAATCACCGGTAAATTCAGCGGCGATGGCCCACGCATCCGTCGCGTCCCAACTGCGATCCTGGCGTATGATGGCCGAAAAATCGGGGCCAAATTTAACCGGATACGCAGGCGTTGCATAGACACCTGGCACCATCAGAATCAGCGAGCGCAGCGGAACCATTTTACTGAGTTGAAGCGCATTGTACGCCCCCATGCTGACGCCCACACAACCGGTAAAAATCTGCCCCTGATAATCCATCACCGCCGTTGCCTGTTGGGTGCGGCTCAACAACGAGGAATCGCGAATGTCGCCGCCGGTTTCTCCATGACCTAAAAAATCGAATATCGTCGTTCCAAAACCTGACTCATCCAACATAACGCGATACTTGTGGAAAATGGTTCTGTCTTTCCCGCCGCCGTGTAGCATCAGGACATGTCCATTGCGGCCAAACGTACTTTCAGCGTAAAGCGTTTCGCCCTGAAAAGGGACCAGGAAAGAGTGGCTTTGCATCATGAGCGTCGCATTATTAAAGGATGGGATATCAGGTTTTATCAAACCCGATAACTTCATGCAATGGTCTGCAATCAATCTGCCGCGCCAGGTTCGGGCTGCCACAGAAATGCTGATTCATGAAGTTCATTGCTACACGGCACAATCCACCGCGCTGTGTTGTCAACCGCAGACTAACTCCCTAAGATGTATAGTATTAACTCTCCGATGGAGTTGCAGGAGTATGACCCCCACTATTTATGATATTGCTCGCGTGGCGGGTGTGTCGAAGTCGACGGTCTCGCGCGTATTAAACAAGCAAACCAATATCTCACCGGAAGCGCTGGAAAAAGTGCAGCGCGCTATTGATGAACTGCAGTATCAGCCGAATAAACTGGCCCGCGCCCTGACCTCATCCGGGTTTGACGCCATCATGGTGATTTCAACACGCTCGACCAAAACAACTGCTGGTAACCCCTTCTTCTCTGAAGTTTTGCACGCCATTACCGCAAAAGCAGAGGAGGAAGGTTTCGACGTGATCCTACAAACGTCACGTAGTACTGAAGACGATCTGCAAAAGTGCGAGAGCAAAATTAAGCAGAAGATGATCAAAGGCATTATCATGCTTAGTTCGCCCGCAGATGAGACTTTTTTCGAGCGTCTGGATAAATATGATATTCCAGTGGTGGTCATCGGTAAGGTAGAAGGTCAATACACTCACGTTTACTCGGTCGATACCGATAATTATCGTGACAGTATTGCACTGACTGATGCCCTGATTGACAGCGGCCATCAGAATATTGCCTGTTTGCATGCGCCGCTGGAATACCATGTTTCTGTTGATCGCGTAAATGGCTATAAGCGCAGTCTGGCGACGCATCAACTGGCAGAGAATAAACGCTGGATTATTGATGGTGGCTATACGCACGAAAGTGCGCTGGAAGCGGCGAGAGCATTATTAAACCAGCACCCCTTACCGGATGCTGTTTTTGCCACCGACAGCATTAAGATCCTCAGTTTATATCGCGCAGCGTCGGAGAGAAAAATTGCCATTCCGCAGCAGCTGGCGGTCGTCGGTTACAGCAACGAAATGCTCTCTTTTATTCTCACCCCTCCGCCCGGCGGCATTGACGTCCCGACACGTGAACTCGGCGAGCAAAGCTGCGATCTGTTGTTTAAGCATATTGCCGGGAAAACTGACGCTCGCTCCATCACCGTCGAAACCCGTATCTCTCTGACCGCATCTCTGGCCTGAGCGAATGGCTGCCCGTAATTGACACGGGCAGCCAAGGCTATCAGAAGGCGTAGTTAACGCCTATGCCCGCATAATGGAACCGGTCACTGTCACCTTCATCGTGATCTTCCCACTCATAGGCGTATTCCAGCGTCATCGACAAACCATTCTGGAAATCATAGGCATACTGTAATCCGAGACGGTTGAAGTCATGACCTTCACGCTCCGGATCGTCTCGCCAGTCCCAGTTTGACCACCGATCCAGACCTATACGGGTATAGGGTGTCAGCGTGGTATTGCCCAGCGAAATCGGTAAATAGGCGCGAATTTCCTGAGTAGAAAACTCGCCATTATTACGATGTTCAGCAAGGTTGAAACCGCGCTCCAGATAGTAATTTACCGTCAGTCCCACCGTTTCATTAAAGGAATAATTCAGGCCCGTTTCGCTTTCGACACGACTGTCTGAATAGCCGGTGGTACTCAGATCGTTGACGAATTGATACATCGCCAGCCATCCGCTAAAGCGCAAATCATCCGTGAGCTTCACATTCCAGTCCGGCGCCACTTTCCAGCGCTGCATATTTGCGGTGTCTTTGCCCGCTTCATTCACATAGTGATAGCCGTAGTTACGAAAGCCACCCGTCAAACCAAAACTGAAATCATCACTTTCCAGGATCTGATAGTGAACTTCCAGTTCCGGGCGATCAAACCAGGTACCGCGTTTGCCAGCACTATAGTCAACCGGGCCTTCCTGATAATAGGCCAGGGATATTCTCCACGGACCGTTCGAGGCATTAAAATAGACAGACGGTTCAGCAAGTCCGTCCATATCTTCGCCGTAACCTTCAACGTTTTCAATTTCGTACATGGCACCAATATTAAAATGCCAGTCTTTATTATCGGCAGCCTGCGCGCAGGCCATCCCAGCGCATATCAGCAGCGCTGAAGAGGACAGTAAGGTTTTCATTTTTATTCCTTGTTAAAGTACAGATAAATAAAATATCGCGAAAGCCAGGGGGCCACGCCCCTGGAGTTATTTATTGTTAAATAGCGAATTCCGTCTCTACGTCAAAGAAATGGCATTTCGCCATATCAAAATGGATGGTGATATTGTCTCCTGCATAATAGTCATTAACAGACCCGGCACGGACCACCAGCTCGTGCCCCCCAATCGTGCTGTACAACATAAATTCTGCGCCGGTCAGTTCCGCCACGCTTATTTTTGCTGTCACGCTATTCTCTTCTTGTATTCCAGGGTGAATATCCTCCGGGCGGATCCCCAGCACGACAGCTTTATGTTCATAACCCTTCGCTTTTAATATCCGTAATTTGTCTTCCGGAAGGGTTAATTTAAGGGTTTCCGTAACAAATTTATTTCCGTCAATCGCACCACGGATAAAATTCATTGCCGGAGAACCGATAAAACCTGCAACAAACATATTTGCGGGATGGTTATAAACCATTTTGGGCGCTCCAACCTGCTGGACGATCCCATCTTTCATGATCACAATCCGCGTCGCCATGGTCATGGCTTCTGTCTGGTCGTGCGTGACGTAAATCATGGTGGTATTCAACTTCTGGTGTAGTTTGCTGATCTCTGCGCGCATCTGGACACGGAGTTTAGCGTCGAGATTAGAGAGCGGCTCATCCATCAGAAACACGCCCGCTTCACGCACAATGGCCCGGCCCAGCGCAACACGCTGGCGTTGCCCGCCCGACAATGCGCCAGGTTTGCGCTTGAGGTACTCCCGTAAACCAAGAATCTGCGCTGCCCAGTTGACGCGTTCGTCAATAACGCCGGGATCAATCTTTTGCATCTTCAGACCGAACGCCATGTTGTCATAGACACTCATGTGCGGATACAGCGCGTAGTTCTGGAAGACCATTGTAATATTGCGCGCCTTTGCGGGCACATCATTCATCCGCTTACCATCGATCAACAGTTCGCCCGCGCTGATCTCCTCAAGTCCCGCAATCATTCGTAGCGTGGTTGATTTTCCGCATCCCGACGGGCCGACAAACACGATGAATTCTTTGTCTTCAATTTCCAGATTGAAGTCTTTAACCACATGCACCTGGTTGTCATAAATTTTCTGTATATGCTGCAACGAAAGCTGTGCCATGTTGATTCCTTTACTTGTCGAGTTGCCAGAAAGCCGATAAGCGCGGCCACGTCAAAAATTCCGTTGTCGGAAGCAGCAAATCTGCGCCGGTTAAGGTGGATCCAATACCCACCGAACGCATTCCGCTGGCGTTAATCGCCTCAATCCCCGCCTGCGCATCCTCTATTCCAATACATGCCCGCGGATTAACGTGCAGACCGTTGCACGCCGCGAGAAAAATCTCCGGATCCGGTTTAGAACGGCGGATCAGCGCGGCATTGGCGCAAAAATCGAATAACGATGTCATTTGCAACGCCTGTAAGATCGCGGGCGCATTCAGTGACACTGACGCCAGTCCGGTTTTTATCTGTTCCGTACGCAGCGTAGTCAGCAGTTCCTTAATTCCCGGCAGTACCGCCTCCGGCGTCAGTGAGCGCAGCGAGTCAACATAAAGCGCATTTTTACGCGCGGCGATCTGCTCCCGTTCCGCCTGGGTGAATACCCCTTCTTTTCCACCGTGACGCAAAATACGCAGCAGCGACTCACCACGACTGATCCCTTTCAGGCGATCGTTGAACACCTCATCAATCACGATTCCCAATTCAGCAGCCACCTCTCGCCAGGCAAGAAAATGCAGATGTGCCGTATCGGTAATGACCCCATCAAGATCAAACACTATTGCCTGTGGTTTCATTCTTTTCCCCTTTCCGTGGTAGCGGTCCCAAAAACAGGCAAAATCATGTCAGGAAATGCGAGTTTGTATTCACCGTCAATAATGATTGGCTTTGCATTAAGCCACAGCGTAACCGGTCGTGAACTGCTTATCGTCACGTGACTTTTGCTGAGCGAAATCATCATCTCGCTTCCCTGCCAGTACAGAGGGAACGTCAGTTTTTTCCATCCCTCTGGCAGCGCCGGATCGAGGTGCAGTGCACCGTTACGTACGCTCAGCCCCGCAAATCCCTGAATCGCCCCCAGCCAGATGGCCCCCGTTGCCGCCGCGTGGATACCGTCGTCGCAACTGTGCGGATCGTCGCCAAGATCGATCTGCGCGCCTTCATGCCAGAACTGATAACCCTGTTCTGGGTTGCCACAGCGTGCCGCCACGGTCCCGTGGATCGCTTTACTTAAAGAGGAATCATGTATGGTGCGCGCTTCGTAGAAATGGAGATTGTTGAGGCAAACTTCCGCTGTGAACAACTCCGGGAGCATATAGGTCAGCATCACCACATCCGCTTGCTTCAGAATTTGCAGTTCATTGACTTCCACCCGCGAGTAATCCAACAGGATCGTCTGCTTGCCCGCCGTTGTCTTGTACGCGCTCAGATCAATAGCCGGTTTGCTGAGAAACGTATCATCCTGCGGTAAAATGCCATCTGCCAGAACCTCTGGTCGCCATAAGAACTGGAGAAAATGCTCGGCACGATGAATAAACGCGTCGTCCGTGCAACCATAGCGACGGGCAAAATGCAGTGCCTGCTCGACGTTGTAATACGCCATATAGTTAGTGAAGGCGTTATTATTCACGTGTTCGGTGTATTCATCCGGGCCAATGACATCATGGATCTCAAGTCGTCCCTTCACTTCCGTTGTACGGCTCAGCCAGAACCGTGCCGTTTCCAGTAAAAGCGTTAGTCCTTCATGGGACATAAATTGCTCATCGCCTGTGACCTGCCAGTACGCCACAACGGCCCAGGCAATATCGGCCACCAGATGATGTTCCGCCTGCGCAGAAGCCACCTTCTGACGCAATCCGGTTCGAATGTTGATCGCCGCGAACTCCGGCGTCTCTTCATCACCGCTGCGCGCGCTTTCCCACGGAAACAGCGCCCCCTGCCAGCCGTTGATTCGCGCTTTTTCCCGCGCCCCGGCCAGATTATGCCAACGGTAGCGCAACAAATTCCGCGCGACGTCAGGGTAAGTGAACAGATGAAAAGGAAGCAGAAAGACTTCGGTATCCCAGAAAACGTGTCCTTTATAACCTTCACCGGTCATCCCCTTCGCGCCGATGCTACAACGCTCATCATGGGCAGGCGTCATAATCCGTAAATGATACAGGGCGAAGTCCAGCGCACGCTGATCGTCTGCGTTTACGCTATTCACTTCTACTCGACAATGCTGCCACCAGCGCTGCCAGTTGGCGGCGGATTGCGCCAGTAACGCGTCATAACCCAGCCCCACGCAGGCATTCAGGTGCAGAATCCCCTTTTGCCCCCAGCTTTCCAGTGAGACATCGCACTCTGTGGTCCAGTCCACCCACGTGAGTTTTTCCAGTGTCAGGCATTCCCCTGCTTTCATCAACGAGCTGGTGTGCTGCATCAGCCGCCGTTCTTTTGCTGTAAAGCAGGACTGCGCATCACCGTTGACGCGGCAATGTGTGGAAACAGCGACATGACTTCGACCATCCTGAGTGGTGTAAATCCCTTGCAGGAGATGTTGGCCGAACACCCGCAACTGCGTTTCATCCAGATGCTGGCGACCATGGTTGGTGATTGTTGCGTCAATGCCGGTCGATAACGCAATTATGGCATCGCTGTCGAGCGGGGTAATCGACAACGTCGTCGCCAGGAGTGGCAATTGCTCTGCTGAGACAAAGCGTCGACTCTCAATGGCGAAACGCGCCCCGTCAGGCGCACGCCAGATCAGCGAACGCGTTAACTCGCCGGTAGCGAAGTCGATCTCTCGCTGCCAGCTTTCGAGAGTTCCGCTGAGCAACGAGAAAAGCTCACCATTCAGGAAGATGTCGACGCCAATAACGTCCGGAAGGTTCACCCGTTCATTGATTTCCCCCTTCCCGGACCGGTGATACAACCCGGCCAGATACATCCCACGCGTTTGATGGGTATAAGCTTCTTCGTGGCTGGCTCGACACCCCAGGTAACCATTACCTGTCGCCAGTAGTGAGGCATATTTATTCAGGCTGTGCGGACAAAAACCCGATTCGGATAACGTAACTGGCTTGCTCATAATTCAACACACATCCCTGTTTCTGCAGACTGATACAGCGCCGCCACCAGTTGCTGGATCAGCCATCCCTGTTCGGCGTCCGCGATAATGACCGGCTCACCGCGAACATGATTCACGAAAGCTTCCATACTGCGAAAATGACGCTGATCGTCTGCACATTCGCGGGCAAATAGCGTCTCCAGTTCGCCGCCCTTATCGGTATAGACCTGCGCCGGGAACAGCGTTGCCCCCGCTTTGTCACCACAAAAATTCACATTCATGATGGATTGTTCGGGGATATTCAACGCAAAGGAGGTTTCAAGACGCAGAATGCTGCCGTTGTGGAACTCGACGGTGCCAAACAGAGAATCCTCTACGGTATAGGTCGTCGGATCCCACTCACCGAACTGGCCACAATTTTTCTGTGTGCCAATTTTCTGAAAACTGTGGGCCCAGACCCGTTTCACCATTGGGAACCCCAGCACATACATCGCAGCATCCAGCATGTGAATACCAAGATCGATCAGCGGCCCGCCGCCCTGCAGCGCTTTATTGGTAAAAACCCCCCATCCGGGAACGCCGCAGCGACGCAGCGCTCTGGCGTTGGTCATGTAGATTTCACCGAGAACGCCCGCCATGACCTGCTCACGCAGTAACTGCGTATCCAGCGCGAACCGATGATGGAAATCATAAGCCAGTACTTTACCCATACGACGCGCGGTATTACGCATCTCCAGCGCCTGATCCGGGGTCATCGCTGGCGGTTTCTCACACATCACGTGACAACCGGCCTCCAGTGCCAGCAAAGTATGCTGGTAATGAAAACGATTCGGTGAACAGATGCTGACGATATCGGGCTTTACCTTCTGAAGCATCGCCTGCGGATCGTCCCAGACCTGCGCATTACCGTATTTATCTGCCAGCGTTTGCGCCTGAGAACGGCGGCTGTCACAGACAGCCACCAGTTCCAGATCCTCGCGGGTGCAGTAGTACGAAGCATGAACTTTATCCGCTACCTGTCCGGCGCCAATGATGGCAACACGAAGCGGAGAACGAGTCATTGCACTTTTCACGGCAACCTCTTAGCAGGTACGCAACCAGGCCAATGACTGACGGTAGGCTTCCGGCAGATTTTCTGCCCGCACCCGCCCTTCATACACCACGTAGCCCTGATAGTTATCTTCGCGCAACTGATTAAACAGCATGCTGAAGTTCAGGCTGCCGCTGCCCGGTTGATAGCGATGATTATCCGCGATATGCACATGTCCCAGCAGATCGCGGTTATCGTGCAGCGCCTTCGCCATATCATCTTCTTCGATATTCATGTGGTAGAAATCGCCGATGATCTGTACGTGCTTCAGATTGTTTTCCACAATGTACCGACGCGCATCCGCCAGCGTGTTGATCATATGATCCTGATAACGGTTAAGCGGCTCGAGATATACGGTGGTACCGGTACGTGCTGCCACACTGTCAAGGTAACGTAGCGAGTCGCTGACTGCTTTGCGATCGCCAGCCAGACTGCGCGGCGAGGTCATTGGCGGTAGACGGAAGGTAAACATTCCCCATGCCGCAGGCACAATGATGCCCTGCCCACCCACTTCCGCCAGCGCTTCAAGAATGCGTTCGATCTGCTGTAATCCGTTCAGACGACGCTCTTCGATGAAATCGCCGATCCAGCCATCATAACCACCACAGGCGGTCGTGACTGGCAGACCCGTTTCTTTAATGGCAGCCTTGACTTCATCAAGGTGATTAACCAGCAATTTGCCGTCGATCTCAAAGCCATCAAAACCCATCTCTTTGATATAGCGAAACTTCTCCAGAATATTTTCCGGGAAAAATGCCTGATTCTGTGTGCCGATTTTCATTGCTCGTCTTCCTTTACGCTTAAAATGTGACGCCCATTTTGATGCTCTGTTCCGGATGTCTGTCGACATACTGCATATAGCTTTCCGGACTAGCCGCAAAGGTCACCACCGGGTCGATAAGATCCTCACAGTTAAGATAACCATTCATCAGCAGTTCCCAGCAGGTCTCCTCAATACGTTTGCGACTCCAGCGCGGATAGTCCGGGTTCGGCTCGCTGCACGCGCGCGAGAAGACAATTCTGGCGTTATTGAAATGGGCTTCGCGCCCGAGATTGAAACCTTCGGCAAAGGGTTTGGCAAACGCGACATAAGAGATAGTGCCGCCATAAGCCAGCCCACGTAGCGCGGACTGCAACGCGTCGGCATAGCCGCTGGTTTCGATGATGACATCCGCCCCCTGCTTACCGGTCAGCATTTTGATCTCTTTACCGACATCAGTACCCATCGGATTCAGGCAGAAATCCGCGCCGTGGCGGCGAGCGATATCACAACGATGGGCGATCGGATCGATGCCAATGACTACCGACGCGCCAGCTTTCTTTGCCAACTGGACAGCTATCTGCCCAATCGCGCCAAGACCAACGATGACGACGAAATCACCTACCCGCACGTTGGCATCACGCACGCCGCTCATCGCAAACTGAGCCGGGTCGTAGCACACCGCGTTTTTCCAGCTCGCCCCCTGCGGCATCTTGCGGAGTTTGTAGTTATTGACGCCGTTAATAATGACCGTTTCGGCTAAAGGGGCGTAACCACAGACGCTATCACCAATGGCATAGTCAGTGACGTCGCTTCCGCACTCGATAATGTCGCCAACGACCATATTGCCGAGCTGGAACTTGCCAAACTCAATACCGCGCGGCGCGTCTTTCGCACGCGGCATAAACATTTGCCATTCGCTATTAAAATCTTCATCAATAAACGGACTGGCGGCGCGAAAATCCACCACTTCCGTACCGTGTTTCGGTGCGCCAAACCGCACGCGAATTTTCACCTCATTCGCCATGACAGCGCGATCGTCATACTCTACCAGCGCCGCGACGCGCGGTTCTGTTGCGACTAACTTCTTCATTTACCACTCCTTGTTTAAACTGGCCGCTTTAGCCCTTCACGCCACCGGCGGTCAAACCACTCTTAATAAACCGTTCCGAAAGTGCATACATAATGACAACCGGTAATGCCGTCACCAGCGACGCCGCCATCATCCGCCCCCAGATATAATCCGGCGTACTGAACAGGGTGTTCAGGCCCACTGGCAACGTGAAATTGCTGGCGCTGGAAAGAAAGATCGAGGCGAACAGATAATCGTTCCAGGCCACCATAAAGCAGTAGACAAAAACCGATACCAGTCCGGACATCGCCAGCGGCACGGTAATACGAAAGATGATTTGCAGGCGATTCAGCCCATCCATCATCGCTGCTTCTTCAATCTCATCCGGAATCGTGTCGAAATAACTTTTCAGCATGAATACGGCGGTCGGCAACGTCTGGGTGACCATGGTGACAATCAAGGCCATTTCTGTGTCGTAAATGCCCAGCGCGGTAATGATTTTGAACAGCGGGACCACCAGCAAAATACCGGAGAACATGTAGACGGTGTAAAAACTGGCATTGATGGTCATCCGCCCTTTAAAACGCAGTCGGGACAGCGCGTAGGCACCGAGCGTGCCCAGGAATACCGCCACCACTGATGACACAACGGAGACCAGCAGGCTGTTACGAAAGTAATCAATAAACGGAAAAATCAGTGGATTAAAAATGTCGATGTAATGCTCAAGCGTCCACTCTTGCGGCAGCAATGTCGGGTGCAATGAAATCGCTTCTTTCGCGCTTTTGAACGACGTCATTAACATCACAAAAAAGGGAAACAATGTGATGATCAAAAACACAATCAGGCCACAATAAAAGCCCACGCGTCCGAGTCTGCGTTTATTTGTTGCCATTGAGGTTCACCCTATTTCTGGTCAGTAAAATGACGGCGAAAATAATGATAAAAAGCACGACGGAAATGGCTGCAGCTTTACCTAAATCATTAAAAGCAAACGCTGTTTTGTAGAGATACACCCCGAGAATGTCGACCTTTGTCGTCAGCAGATACACATCGGCAAACATATAAAACATCCAGATGGTACGCAGGGTAACCACCGTCGCCAGGACCGGCATAATGGCGGGCAGCGTGACGATACGAAAACGCTGCCAGGCATTCGCGCCATCCATTTCGGCTGCTTCATAGAGCGATTTATCGATGGTCTGCAAAATTGCCAGAAACGAAATAAAGGCGTACGGGAAATAGCGCCAGATGGCAAACAGCACCACCAGCACGAAACTGCTACCGGGATTGTCGAACCACAAGGGGGCCTGATCGTACAAATGCAGCAGATCGACTCCCAGATAGTTCACGATGCCGTATCCGCTGTTGAACATGTACTTCCAGGCAAAGACCAGCGAGATAGACGGCGTGACATAAGAGAGAATCACCAGTGAGCGCGCCGTCTTGCGTAACCGGAACTCGCGATTAAAGAACATCGCCACCCCGAGTCCGAGCACGGTACTGCCCGTCACCACCAGCGCGGTATACCAGACCGTCATCCACAACGAATGCCAGAAATCCGGATCGGAAAGGATGCGAACGTAATTCGCGACCCCAACAAATGTGGCGTTGATACGCGGATTCAGCGGCAGGCGCAGAAAGCTGATTTCAATATTCGATAGCATCGGCCATGCCACGAGGCCACCCAACAGAATCAAACTGGGTGCCAGCAATAGCATCGCAAAGGGCATATCGGAGCGACCGGAGAATAATCGGGCCATAACGACGTTCCTCTTACCCATCAACGCTGCCCTACCAGGGCATCCAGTTTTTGCTGGCTTTTCTGAAGCGTTGTCGGGAGATCGGCTTTGCCTACCGTCACGTTATGTACCGTCGTGCTTATCACGCCAGAACCGGTGACGTCCCCCATACGGGTGAAGTTCTTATCCCCTACCGCGCCAAAAACCTGAATATTCGGTAGCTCAGCAATGAGTTGTGCCGGGAGCTCACCTAACGCTTTAATCACGCTGTTGTTTTGCCAGGTTTGGGTTTTTACGACCTCCTTATTGACCGGCAACGCAGCGCCCGGCGACATCATTACCCAGTCAGCGATGTTGTCTGCCTGTTCCATAAACGCGACAAACTTCTCGGCTGCCGCCGTCTCCTCTTCTTTTTGCCCATTCGTGATCGTCAGTGAGGTCAACATGCCATAAACGGCCGCTGTCTTTTCGGTCGGAACCACAAAGCCCACGTTCTGGGGATCCCCTTCTTTAATTATCGCGGGGAGAATGTAGGTGGAATAAATCGCCATCGGCGCAGTACCATTCATAAAGGCATCTTTCACCTCCATGATGTCGTTAGAGCCCGGCATCGTGGTGGCGGCCAGATCGCGGTAATATCCCAACGCCTGATTCATTTCAGGCGTGTTGAACGTGATGTGGCCCTGGGCATTAAAGACGTTGGCATTATTGGATAAGGCAAACTGCGAGAAAGATTGCTCCGTCAGCACGCTTTCTGCGGTCGGCAGGGCAATGCCATATTTTTTAAGCGCCGGATCATAGAGTTTTTGCGCAGCGGCAAGCAACGTTTCCCAGTTTTTCGGTTCATCCAGTCCTGCCTGAGCAAGGATGTCTTTGCGATACCAGATACCGCCGATCCAGGCGCTCACCGGAACCCCTGTCCACGCGCTGCCATCTTCGGTACGAACGATGCGCAATACGCCATCGTAGAAGATATCTTCCCCGACCTTCTGAATGACGTTCGCCACCGCATCCCGATCGATTAACTGCTCTTTATCCATGACCTTGGCATAGTCATGACTGGTTTCGATCACTTCCGGTAGCGACCCGCTTCTCGCCAGCGTAATAACTTTGGTGTTATAGGCATCTTCTTCAACTGGAACCTGTTTAACACTGATATCCGGGTTCGCTTTTTCAAAGCGTTTAATCAGCGTGGTAATAACGGCCTGGCGCTCCTGTTCCACAGAAGAGTGCATAAACTCAATTGAAACATGGGCGGGTTTATCGTCCTTACAACCAGAAATCAGGGCGCAGGAAACCAGTGCTGATAACAGCACCATTTTAGTTTTGATCATCAGATATTCCTTTTTATTTTTTAATCCACATAACCTGCCAGGGTTGCAGTGTTAATGTCTCTCCGGAAACACTCACTCCGCTAATCAAATCAACGCCTGTATAAATACTGGCATCAATGATTTGTTGGCGATCGCTAAAATTAAAAAGTGCATTGATTTTTTCATGTTCATCGGCCGAGCGAATAATCCGCAGAACAGAAGGTGTCAGACAGCGAATATCAAACATGCTCTCGGGATGAAACGCCTTATTACCCCTGCGAATAACAATTAATCGGGACAACGCCTGATAAATCTCATGACGAAGAGAACCTTCAGTCATCAATTCCTGTTCAATTGATTTTTGCTCATATTTTTTTCGGTTAATAGCCCGGTTATAACCGTGTTTTTCGACGCCTTCGTAGTCATTGCGCGACCCCAGAATGCTCTGAATATAAATCGCAGGAACGCCAGGGAAGGTTAATAGCAGAACATGGGTGAGAATAAATTTGGCAAGGCGTTCTTCATCGCTGTCATCCTGATGGCCTAACGCATCCATCCAGGTCACATTTAATTCATACGGACTCCGGGTGCCATCTGGATTATTTTTCCAGTTCACTAAGGCCCCTTCTTTCTGCAGATCCGTCACCAGTGTCAGAATATCGTCTTCCGCTAACAGCCCGCGCAGTGGATTCAATCCAATGCCATCATGCGAAGCCAGAAAGTTGAACCAGGTGGTCTCTGTCGAAGGCAATGATAACGACTGCGCCCATTGGCACAGCACCCGGCAATCCTGGCGATGCAGGGAGTGCAGGACAAGTGGCGGCAAAGAGAACTGATAAACCATATGTGCTTCGTCATGCCCGTTACCCAGATAGGAAACATTGTCTTTGTGCGGGACATTGGTCTCAGTAATGATGACCGTGCCGGGGGCGACCTCATCTGATATCGCGCGAAATAACTTGATCAGTTGATGCGTTTTTTCCAGATGAATGCAGGTCGTACCCGGCGTTTTCCACATGTAGCCAACGGCGTCCAGACGTACATAATCGGCTCCGTGTTCCAGGTAGGTCAGCAGTACGTCAATCATGGCAAGTAGCACGTCCGGGTTACTGTAGTTGAGATCAACCTGGTCTTCGCTAAATGTCGTCCATAAATAACGAACGGATTTATCCTGCATGGTAAACGGTGTTAATAACGGCAATGCCCGTGGACGCGTTACGGCATGTAAATCAGTCTCTGGGTCCATCTCAATAAAAAAGTTTTCGTATCCAGGAGCTTGCCGCAAATAACGTTCAAACCAGTCACTTTTTGCTGACATATGATTGCAAACAAAATCAAACATCAAACAACAGGAGCGGTTTAACTCACGAATATCATTCCACTCGCCGGCTTCGGGAGACACCTGATAGTAATCAATAACCGAAAAACCATCATCTGATGACCAGGGGTAAAATGGCAAAAGGTGAACATGTGAGAATACCGAGGAAAACCAGCGCGTCCAGAACTGATTAAAGGTTGGCAGCGGTTTTTCTTTCTCGCTATGAAATTGATCGGCATACGTAATGAGCACCACATCACTTTCATCCCAATGAGGTTTACGCTTTTTATTAATAATCTTACGCGCCCTTTCCATGCGCAGTTTTAATGATCCATCGTGAAGCCCTGTCCATGTATCGCCATAGACGGCGCTGAGGCATTCCTTAATTTTTCGGTTCACTTTGTTTTTCCGTGGTAGCGGTCCCATGACAAAAAAGACTACTCTCGAGGAAATTAACTGTCAATGCAGTGAAAGAGGTTAAAAGCAGGAATTAATAGAATTTTAGCAGCTCAACAATCGATTTGTGAGCTGCCGCAAATTAATAACCAGGATGTGATTTAATTGTTAAATAGAAGACAATGGAAATTAACTTCCAGAATAATGTTTTGAAATTTTCGCCGCCATACGGCTTAAAAACGGTTCCAGAGCCAGCGCCAGCAACATTTTTAGCGGACGACGGGCGACGGATTTTACTGCCCACCCTGCGACACCCGCGGGGCCGTAGCGTAGCGCAGTCAGAAGCACCAGCTTACCTGCTATTTTCATACCGGGTTTTACCTTTTGCCCGGCGCGTTGCCAGCGATTATTCATCTCAGCTCTCTTAATGACTTACAATTGACGGAAACGGCTACGCAAAGTAAACGTGTCCGAGGTGACATAACGCTCCATTTCACGTAAGCGTTTCTCCCCCGCCGCCAGTTCTTTATCGACGATATCCAATAGCTCACCGCTGGACGGTTGCTGCTCGCCTGCGGCAAGGTTATCCGGCATCGGATCAAGCACAAATGCCAGAATGATGTAGACGACCAGGGTAAAAAAGGCCAGCCCGAAGAAGATCGACAACACCACTAAAATACGTACCAGTTTTACCGGCACATCCAGATACTGCGCGATCCCTGCGCACACGCCTCGCAGCATGCCCTGCTGCGGAATACGCCATAATTTTTTGTTCAGATCAATGCCGCCCATTAGCGATCCCTCCAGTTCGGATGTTCCGCATCGAGAATATCTTCCAGCGCCTGAATACGTTCACGCATGCGCTGCGCGTCATCGGTCAACTGAACTAAACGTTGCTGTTCGCTTTGCGATAATTCTCCGCGACTGGAACGGTTGCTGTAATGCAGCCATAGCCAAATCGGTAACACAAACAGCACGAAGATGGTTAACGGAATGGCCAGAAATAGCGCGCTCATGAGGTCTCCTTACAGGTGATGAGCGGCGGCGCGTTCGAGCGCCGCCAGGTATTATTATTGCTTGTCTTGCTGCATTTTGGCTTTCAGTTGCGCCAGTTGTTCGCTGATTTCATCATCCGCTTTCAGGTCGGCAAACTGCTGATCCAACGTTTTCTGTTTGCCAAAGTTGTGGCTTTCAGCTTCCGCTTCCATGTGGTCGATGCGACGCTCGAAAGATTCAAAGCGCGCCATCGCTTCATCCAGCTTACCGCTGTCCAGTTGACGACGCACGTCACGGGATGAGCTGGCGGCCTGATGGCGCAACGTCAGCGCCTGCTGACGGGCACGGGTTTCGCTGAGTTTGTTCTCCAGCTCGCCAATCTCTTTTTTCATGCGCGTGAGCGTATCGTCCACCAGCGTCACTTCATGCTCCAGATTGCCAATCAGATCGGTCAACTTCTGTTTTTCGATCAGCGCGGCGCGGGCCAGATCGTCCTTCTCTTTACGCAGCGCAAGCTCCGCTTTCTCCTGCCACTCTGCCTGCTGAGCCGTCGCCTGTTCGATGCGGCGTGATAACTGTTTCTTTTCCGCCAGCGCACGTGCCGAATTGGAACGCACTTCAACCAGCGTATCTTCCATTTCCTGAATCATCAGACGAACCAGCTTCTGCGGATCTTCCGCTTTCTCGAGCAGTGCGTTGATGTTGGCATTCACGATGTCGGCGAAACGAGAAAAAATACCCATAATTCTATCCTCACATTTTTCTGATGTCGGGCGATGCCCTGCTGATTCTCTAATACAATCCGCGTGCCAACTTTTTAAATTATTGATTTATATTGAGATTTACGGTTTTACCTCGACGAGAAAACAGGGTAAAGTGGTGAAATACACTAACATGTGGCGAAATTCATCATGGCAGAATACAAAGATAATTTGTTAGGGGAAGCCAACAGCTTTCTGGAGGTACTGGAGCAGGTTTCCCGCCTCGCACCGCTGGACAAACCGGTACTGATTATCGGCGAGCGCGGTACCGGTAAGGAACTGATTGCCAACCGTCTGCATTATCTCTCCTCTCGTTGGCAGGGGCCGTTTATTTCGCTTAACTGCGCGGCGCTGAATGAAAACCTGCTCGACAGTGAACTGTTCGGTCATGAAGCCGGGGCGTTTACCGGTGCGCAAAAGCGCCATCCCGGACGTTTTGAACGGGCCGACGGCGGCACGCTGTTCCTGGATGAACTCGCCACCGCCCCAATGCTGGTACAGGAAAAGCTGCTCAGAGTGATTGAGTACGGCGAGCTCGAGCGCGTCGGCGGCAGTCAGCCATTACAGGTAAACGTCCGTCTGGTTTGTGCGACCAATGCGGATCTTCCGTCGATGGTTAACGAAGGATCCTTCCGGGCAGATTTGCTTGACCGACTGGCGTTCGACGTGGTGCAACTGCCGCCGCTGCGCGAACGTCAGGCGGATATCATGCTCATGGCGGAACACTTTGCTATTCAGATGTGCCGGGAAATTCGTCTGCCGCTGTTCCCCGGATTTACAGCGTATGCCAGAGAGACGCTGCTTAACTACGCCTGGCCGGGAAATATCCGCGAATTAAAAAACGTGGTCGAACGTTCGGTATACCGGCATGGCACCAGCGAAACGCCGCTGGATGAGATTGTGATCGACCCATTTAAACGCCACGCGCCAACGCCCCCTGCCGCTGAAACCGCAGCAACGGGTCCTTCGCTGCCCCTCGATTTACGTGCGTTTCAGCAGCAACAGGAAAAAGAGCTGCTGCAAACCAGTCTGGAACAGGCAAAATTTAATCAGAAACGGGCGGCGGAATTACTCGGGCTGACCTATCACCAGTTGCGCGCATTGCTCAAAAAACATCAGATTTAGCGCTCGTGTTAAAGGGAGCTGTTATCACCTGGAGCTGACAATACGCTGGATGGATTGATTAAGCATTCTTATTATAAATTTCGATGTTGATTAATATTGCATTAGAAATAATTACAGAGTTTATTGCTTTTCTTGAGTAATGTTTCGTCTCCATTCATTTGCTATCAAAGGGAAAAAAATGAGTTGGGATAAACATGTCGCAGTAGAATACGCACGTAGACACGCAGGTAATTCACGTCAGAAAAAATGTGCACATTTTGTTTCTGAAGCAATACGAGCTGGGGGAGCAATCCTACACAACACTAACCACGCGAAAGATATGGCATCAAATTTATACGCAGCCGGGTTTCGCCCAGTGTCTGGTGAAGCACGAGAAGGTGATGTCGCCGTTATTCAGCCAATTCCAGGACATCCTTCCGGACACGCATGCATTTATGATGGACACGGCAACTGGTATTCAGATTTTAAACAGCACAGCATGTACCCTGGCTCAACGTGGAGTAAAGCCGGACCCGCTTATCAACTCTACAGACGGGACTGAGATGAAAAAAATTATTCTTACCGGACTTCTCATCAGCTCCTCAACATTTGCCAGCGTTTCCCCAATCGGGCCTGAAGCAGCGGCACTAAAATTTAATCACTGGTATATCGCACAGTTGTTGCAAGGGAAAGAGCCGCTAACTGATTATCGTGGTCTTGAGCCATATGTCACTGCCAATACCATTGCCGCCCTAAAGGCTTCAAATTCGGCAGACCCCGACGCTGAGGATGTACCTGATGTCGATATGTTTATCAAAGCGCAGGACTTTTTCGATGCCTGGCGACAGATTACCGTCGTTTCTTCAGACTTTGATCCTGTCTGTTATCAGGTCTACGTCTCGTTTGGTGTAAAACAGGAGCATACCGTTATAGATTGCATGGTGAAGGAAGATAATGTCTGGAAAGTCCAGTCCGTCGCCGGCCAGGAAATATTACGCAACGTAATCCTAAAGTGATACTGCTCCACCGCGCATAACTTTTCTGAACGGACAGTGATATTGTCGTTTATTCGGTCAGATTTAGCGCGTCTCACCCCCTGATTGCGCATATTTACGCCAGTTGCCCGCAGACATTTGTACCTCGCGGGCGATAGTGCGATACACTTTGCAAATCGTACCTAAAAACCTTAAAAATTATGCGCCTGGTTTTATCGTCTCTGATCGTGATGGCTGGACTTCTGAGTGGTCAGGCTACTGCTGCGCCTGAAACCGCCCCACGTGAAGATATTCGTGACAGCGGCTTTGTCTATTGCGTGAATGGACAGGTCAATACCTTCAATCCGCAAAAAGTGAGCAGCGGGTTGATTGTCGACACGCTCGCCGCCCAGCTCTATGATCGGTTGCTGGATGTCGATCCCTATACTTATCGTCTGGTCCCGGAACTGGCGGAAAGCTGGGAAGTGCTGGATAACGGCGCCACTTACCGCTTCCATCTGCGCCGCGACGTGGCGTTTCAGAAAACGGACTGGTTTACGCCTACGCGTAAACTGAATGCCGACGACGTGGTTTTTACCTTTCAGCGCATCTTTGATCGCAACCATCCGTGGCATAACGTCAACGGCGGCAATTTCCCCTATTTCGACAGTCTGCAGTTCGCCGATAACGTGCAGAGCGTGCGTAAGCTCGACAGTCACACCGTGGAATTTCGCCTGACGAAGCCGGACGCCTCTTTCTTATGGCACCTCGCAACCCACTATGCGTCCGTGATGTCGGCGGAGTATGCTGATCAACTGACAAAACAGGATCGCCAGGAACAGCTTGACCGCCAGCCGGTTGGCACCGGCCCGTTCCAGCTTTCCGAGTATCGCGCTGGACAATACATCCGCCTGCAACGTCATGACAAATTCTGGCGGGGCAAGCCGCTGATGCCGCAGGTGGTAGTGGATCTCGGATCCGGCGGAACCGGACGTTTATCGAAACTGCTTACCGGCGAATGTGACGTGCTGGCCTGGCCCGCCGCCAGCCAGTTGACGATCCTGCGCGACGACCCACGCCTGCGCCTGACCTTGCGTCCGGGGATGAACATCGCCTACCTGGCGTTTAATACCGACAAGCCTCCGCTGAATAATCCGGCGGTTCGCCACGCGCTGGCGCTGTCCATTAATAACCAGCGTCTGATGCAATCTATCTATTACGGCACGGCAGAAACGGCGGCCTCTATTTTACCTCGCGCCTCGTGGGCCTATGATAACGAGGCTAAAATAACAGAATACAATCCGGCCAAATCTCGTGAGCAACTCAAAGCGCTGGGGCTGGAGAATCTGACGCTGCGCCTGTGGGTGCCGACCAGTTCACAGGCGTGGAACCCGAGCCCGCTGAAAACCGCTGAACTTATCCAGGCGGATATGGCGCAGGTTGGGGTGAACGTGGTGATTGTACCGGTTGAAGGTCGTTTCCAGGAGGCGCGGTTGATGGACATGAACCATGATCTGACGTTGTCCGGCTGGGCAACCGACAGTAACGATCCGGACAGTTTCTTCCGCCCGTTGCTCAGCTGCGCGGCCATCAATTCACAGACTAACTTCGCCCACTGGTGCAACCCGGAGTTCGACAACGTGCTGCGCAAAGCGCTCTCTTCTCAGCAGCTTTCTGCGCGTATTGATGCGTATGATGAAGCGCAGAACATTCTCGCTAAAGAGTTGCCCATCCTGCCGCTCGCCTCGTCACTGCGCCTGCAGGCCTATCGGTATGACATTAAAGGCCTGGTGTTGAGCCCATTTGGTAATGCCTCTTTCGCCGGCGTGTCGCGCGAAAAAAACGATGAGGTGAAAAAACCATGATTATCTTCACCTTGCGTCGTTTGCTGTTGCTGATGGTCACACTGTTTTTTCTGACCTTTATCGGCTTCAGTCTGAGCTATTTTACGCCGCATGCGCCGCTACAAGGCGCATCGTTGTGGAATGCCTGGGTGTTCTGGTTCAATGGCCTCATCCACTGGGACTTTGGCGTCTCCAGCATCAACGGACAGCTTATCACTGAACAGCTCAAAGAGGTGTTCCCGGCCACGATGGAGCTATGCACGCTGGCGTTCGGCTTTGCGCTAATGGTGGGGATTCCGGTGGGTATGCTGGCGGGCATTACCCGCAACAAGTGGCAGGACCGCTTGATCAGCGCCCTCGCCCTGCTCGGATTTTCAATCCCCGTGTTCTGGCTGGCGCTGCTGCTGACCCTTTTCTTTTCCCTGACTCTCGGCTGGCTGCCAGTGTCGGGCCGATTCGATCTGCTTTACGAAGTGAAACCGGTCACCGGTCTGGCTATTGTCGATGCGTGGATCTCTGACTCTCCCTGGCGGGATGAGATGGTGATGAGCGCCGTGCGCCATATGGTGTTGCCGGTGCTGACGCTGGCGGTTGCGCCGACTACAGAAGTGATTCGCCTGATGCGTATCAGTACCATTGAGGTGTTTGATCAGAACTACGTGAAGGCTGCGGCCACGCGCGGTTTGTCACGATTTACGATCCTGCGCCGCCATGTACTGCATAACGCCTTACCGCCGGTGATCCCCCGCCTGGGCCTGCAATTCTCAACGATGCTGACGCTGGCAATGATCACCGAGATGGTCTTTAGCTGGCCGGGTCTCGGTCGTTGGTTGATTAACGCCATCCGTCAGCAGGACTACGCGGCGATATCCGCAGGCGTGATGGTGATTGGTTCGCTGGTCATCATCGTCAACGTGATTTCCGATATTTTGGGTGCTATGGCTAACCCTCTGAAACATAAGGAATGGTATGCCTTACGATAGCGTTTATAGCGAAAAGCGCCCGCCAGGTACGCTGCGCACCGCATGGCGCAAATTTTATGGCGATACTACGGCAATGGTTGGCTTGTACGGCTGTGCAGGGCTGGTGGTACTGTGCCTGTTCGGCAACTGGTTTGCGCCGTATGGCATCGATCAGCAGTTCCTTGGCTATCAGTTGCTGCCGCCCTCCTGGTCACGCTATGGCGAAGTCTCTTTCTTCCTCGGTACTGACGATCTGGGACGCGACGTCCTGAGCCGACTGCTCAGCGGCGCAGCCCCCACCGTGGGTGGCGCGTTTGTCGTTACGCTCGCCGCAACGCTGTGCGGACTGTTTCTCGGCGTGGTCGCCGGAGCAACGCACGGTCTGCGTTCTGCCGTGCTGAATCATATTCTCGATACGCTGCTGTCGATTCCGTCTCTGCTGCTGGCGATTATCGTTGTCGCCTTCGCCGGGCCGCATTTAACCCATGCCATGTTTGCCGTCTGGCTGGCGCTGTTGCCACGCATGGTCCGTTCGGTCTACAGCATGGTGCATGACGAACTGGAAAAAGAGTACGTCATCGCGGCGCGTCTTGATGGCGCCTCGACGCTGAACATCCTCTGGTTCGCCATATTGCCCAACATTACCGCAGGACTGATCACCGAAATCACCCGCGCGCTGTCGATGGCGATACTGGATATTGCCGCGCTCGGTTTTCTCGATCTTGGCGCGCAGCTCCCCTCTCCCGAATGGGGTGCGATGCTGGGCGATGCGCTGGAGCTGATTTACGTTGCGCCGTGGACGGTGATGCTGCCCGGTGCAGCCATCATGATCAGCGTCCTGCTGGTCAACCTGCTGGGTGACGGCGTTCGCCGCGCTATCATTGCGGGGGTGGAATAATGCCATTACTGGATATCCGCAACCTGACCATTGAATTTAAGGCCGGTGAAGAGTGGGTCAAAGCCGTCGACCGCGTCAGCATGACCTTAAGCGAAGGGGAAATTCGTGGGTTGGTGGGTGAATCCGGCTCCGGTAAGAGCCTGATTGCCAAAGCCATCTGCGGCGTTGCCAAAGATAACTGGCGCGTCACCGCCGACCGGATGCGTTTTGACGATATCGACCTGCTGCGCCTTTCGCCGCGTGAGCGACGTAAACTGGTGGGACATAACGTTTCGATGATTTTCCAGGAGCCGCAGTCGTGTCTGGATCCGTCCGAGCGCGTGGGTCGCCAGTTGATGCAAAACATTCCGGCATGGACGTACAAAGGCCGCTGGTGGCAACGTATTGGCTGGCGGAAACGTCGCGCCATTGAACTGCTGCACCGCGTCGGGATTAAAGATCATAAAGACGCCATGCGCAGCTTCCCGTATGAACTGACCGACGGTGAATGTCAGAAAGTCATGATTGCCATTGCGCTGGCGAATCAACCGCGACTGTTGATTGCGGATGAGCCGACCAACGCGATGGAGCCGACCACTCAGGCGCAGATCTTCCGCCTGCTGACGCGCCTGAATCAGAACAGCAATACTACCATTTTGCTGATCAGCCATGACCTGCAGATGCTCAGCCAGTGGGCGGATAAGATTAACGTGCTGTACTGTGGTCAGACGGTGGAAACCGCGCCGAGTAAAGAGCTGGTGACGACGCCCCATCACCCATACACCCAGGCGCTGATCCGCGCTATTCCTGACTTTGGTAGCGCCATGCCGCACAAAAGTCGTCTGAACACCATGCCCGGAGCCATCCCTTTGCTGGAACAATTGCCCATCGGTTGCCGTCTTGGGCCACGCTGTCCCTACGCACAGCGCGAATGTATAGAAACGCCGCGTCTGACCGGGGCGAAAAATCATCTCTACGCCTGTCATTTCCCCCTCAACATGGAGAGAGAGTGAGATGGTTGAGACCTTACTTGAAGTTCGCAATCTGAGTAAAACCTTCCGCTACCGGACAGGCTGGTTTCGCCGTCAGACCGTAGAAGCCGTGAAACCGCTGAGCTTTACCCTCCGTGAGCGACAGACACTGGCCATCATCGGCGAGAACGGTTCCGGCAAATCCACGCTGGCCAAAATGCTGGCAGGAATGGTCGAGCCAACCAGCGGCGAGTTACTGATTGACGATCATCCGCTCGAATTTGGTGATTATTCGTTTCGCAGTCAGCGCATTCGCATGATTTTCCAGGACCCGTCGACCTCGTTGAACCCGCGTCAGCGTATTTCGCAAATCCTCGATTTTCCGTTGCGCCTGAATACCGACCTTGAGCCGGAACAGCGACGCAAGCAGATTATTGAGACCATGCGGATGGTAGGACTGCTGCCCGATCATGTCAGCTATTATCCGCATATGCTGGCGCCAGGACAAAAACAGCGTCTGGGACTCGCCCGCGCGATGATCCTGCGCCCGAAAGTCATTATTGCCGATGAAGCGCTGGCGTCGCTCGATATGTCGATGCGCTCGCAGTTAATCAACCTGATGCTGGAATTGCAGGAGAAACAGGGTATCTCTTATATCTACGTCACCCAGCATCTTGGCATGATGAAACACATTAGCGATCAGGTTCTGGTGATGCATCAGGGGGAAGTCGTCGAACGCGGCAGTACCGCCGATGTACTGGCCTCTCCGCTGCATGAACTGACAAAACGATTAATCGCCGGTCATTTTGGCGAAGCGCTGACGGCCGATGCCTGGCGAAAAGACCGTTAACCGCTCTCCTGTTGTGGTCGGACTCGATCGCCCGATGTCACATGTTAAAATGACCGCGCTTTAACGGCATCTGGCCCCCTAACCGAGGCCGGTCGCCACAACATTCACATAAGGATTTAAGCTATGGGTTTTCTTTCCGGTAAGCGTATTCTGGTAACCGGTCTTGCCAGCAAACTGTCCATCGCCTGGGGTATCGCTCAGGCGATGCACCGCGAAGGTGCGGAACTGGCATTCACCTACCAGAACGACAAACTGAAAGGCCGTGTGGAAGAATTTGCTGCTCAACTGGGTTCAGACATCGTTCTGCAATGCGATGTCGCAGAAGATGAAAGCATCGACACCCTGTTCGCAGAGCTGGCCAAAGCCTGGCCGAAATTTGACGGTTTCGTTCACTCGATCGGTTTTGCCCCTGGCGATCAGCTGGACGGCGACTACGTGAACGCGGTCACCCGCGAAGGCTTTAAAATCGCTCACGACATCAGCTCCTACAGCTTTGTGGCAATGGCGAAAGCCTGCCGTTCTATGCTGAATCCGGGTTCTGCCCTGCTGACGCTCTCCTACCTGGGCGCTGAGCGCGCGATCCCGAACTACAACGTAATGGGGCTGGCAAAAGCGTCTCTGGAAGCGAACGTTCGGTATATGGCGAACGCGATGGGCCCGGAAGGTGTACGTGTTAACGCCATCTCTGCCGGTCCGATCCGGACTCTGGCCGCCTCCGGCATCAAAGATTTCCGTAAAATGCTGGCGCATTGCGAAGCGGTAACCCCGATTCGTCGTACCGTGACTATCGAAGATGTGGGCAACTCTGCAGCCTTCCTGTGCTCCGATCTGTCCGGCGGTATCTCTGGCGAAGTGGTTCACGTTGACGGCGGATTCAGCATCGCTGCAATGAACGAACTGGAACTGAAATAATCGTGCCGGTTTCCCCGTGGGCGGCGCCCTGCCGCCCATGCTCTTAACTCTTCCCAGCAATATAGCTTTTTGATCTTTGTTATCACGCAACAATCTTTCATCCCTTCCCCCGCTTACGCCAGGATAAAGCAGCGAGAACGATCCGGCGTGATTCGACGACGACGTGTCCGGGTCGCCACATACAGACCAAGGAACGCCCATGGAACAACGCCGATTCAACGGCAAAAGCCACTGGTATCATGAAACCCAGTCCAGCACCGGTCCGCAGGACGTGTTGCCGCTGGTGCCCGAAGCCGCACACGTTGAAGACCGCTTTCTGTTGGATTTGGTGATCCCTGAAGATGCGCTTTTACCCTTTCAGTCCTGGCTGCAACCGGCCCGCCAGCTTGCTCATGAACTGTTCCCTGACACCGTTTTGTTGAACCGCCTACATACCTTCAGCGCCTATGAACGCATGAGTACCGCGTTGACGGTCGCCCAGGTGTATGGTGTTCAGCGGCTTTGCAACCACTATGCCGCCCGTTTGACGCCGCTTCCCGGCCCGGATTCGTCACGTGAAAGTAATCACCGGCTGGCGCAGATTACTCAGTACGCGCGCCAGCTCGCCAGTTCACCCTCAGTGATTGATAACCGCGCGCGCCAGCATTTATGCGATGTTGGCCTTTCTGCGTGGGATATCGCATTGATGAACCAAATCATCGGCTATGTCGGTTTTCAGGCGCGTGTCGTCGCTACGTTTCAGGCATGGCTGGGGCAACCGGTACGCTGGGTGCCAGGTCTGGACACACAATCATTCGCCGACGTATCCCTGTTTCAGCAACCCGATGCCACCTGGCATTCGGCGCACGAGCAGGTCGAACTGCGCTACGCAACGGCGGAACAGTTGGAGTGTCTGTCGTGTTATCAGCCAATCGCCGCCCTTCAGCCCATCGCTCCTAATCTGGTTCATCAACCGACGCTGCTTACGCTGCTCGGTACCCTGCTTAAAAGCACATTGTCCATTGAGTCCCCCGCGCACAATTTCACCACACTACTGACATCGCGAATTAACGGCAGTGCAAGCTGCTTTAACCAACTGGCGACGTCAGTGGAAATCGCCGACTTATTGCGCCAGAGCGAACACGAAATAGAACGCCGGGAACAACAGCAGCCGGTTGAGCGTCCGCTGTTCCAGGCGATACAATTGTTGACGCGGGCCCCCGATCGTTTTAGTGCCGCGCAGTTCAACCCGTTCAGCGAGTCCTGTACCTCCGTTGAACAGGCAATCAACCTGCTGGCCTGGTCGGGGTTATGCGGATGGCTGAATCGCCTGAAAATCGCGCTGGGCGAGACACATTAACCCTTTCATTGCCATAAAGAGCGCTTGCCGCATCAGGTACTTTCGCGTAAAACTGTCAGCCGCTCTTATGGCCACGAAAATAGACAAATATGTTTCAGGACAACCCGCTGCTAGCGCAGCTTAAACAGCAACTGCATTCCCAGACGCCACGTGCTGAAGGGGTGGTAAAAGCCACGGAAAAAGGCTTTGGCTTCCTGGAAGTCGATGCGCAAAAAAGTTATTTCATTCCACCGCCGCAGATGAAAAAAGTGATGCATGGCGACCGTATCATCGCCGTCATCCACACTGAAAAAGATCGCGAATCTGCGGAGCCGGAAGAGCTGGTTGAGCCGTTCCTGACCCGCTTTGTCGGTAAAGTACAGGGTAAGAACGATCGCCTGTCCATCGTGCCGGATCACCCGCTGTTGAAAGACGCCATTCCCTGCCGCGCCGCTCGCGGTGTGGAGCATGAATTTAAAGAGGGTGACTGGGCCGTTGCTGAAATGCGCCGTCATCCGCTCAAAGGCGATCGCACCTTCTTCGCCGAATTAACCCAGTTCATCACGTTTGCCGACGACCACTTCGTCCCCTGGTGGGTCACCCTGGCGCGGCATAATCTTGAAAAAGAAGCGCCGGATGGCGTAGCGACGGAAATGCTGGATGAAGGGCTGGAACGTCAGGATCTGACAGCGCTGAATTTCGTTACTATCGATAGCGCCAGCACGGAAGATATGGACGATGCGCTGTATGCCGAAGAACTGGCTGACGGCAAATTGCAACTGACCGTGGCGATTGCCGACCCTACCGCCTGGATCGCCGAAGGCAGCAAACTGGATAACGCCGCGAAAATCCGGGCGTTCACTAACTATCTGCCGGGCTTCAACATTCCAATGTTGCCACGCGAACTGTCTGACGACCTCTGCTCACTGCGCGCCAATGAAGTGCGCCCGGTGCTCGCCTGTCGCATGACCATTGCCGCTGATGGCACCATTGAAGATGACATCACGTTCTTCGCTGCCACCATTGAGTCAAAAGCAAAACTGGCTTATGACAACGTCTCTGACTGGCTGGAAAACCGCGGTCGCTGGCAGCCTGAAAGTGAAGACATCGCCCAGCAGATTCGTCTGCTGCAGCGTATTTGCCTGAGCCGTGGTGAGTGGCGTCATCAGCATGCGCTGGTGTTTAAAGATCGCCCAGACTACCGCTTCATTCTCGGCGAAAAAGGTGAAGTGCTCGATATCGTCGCAGAACCGCGTCGCATCGCGAACCGGATTGTCGAGGAATCCATGATTGCGGCCAACATCTGTGCCGCACGCGTGCTGCGCGACAAACTCGGCTTTGGCATTTACAACGTTCACCTGGGCTTTGACCCGGCCAATGCCGATGCGCTGGCCGCGCTGCTGCAATCTCACGGAATGCATGTGAACGCCGAAGAAGTATTAACTCTGGAAGGCTTCTGCAAGCTGCGTCGTGAACTGGATGCGCAACCGTCGGGTTTCCTCGACAGCCGTATTCGTCGCTTCCAGTCTTTTGCGGAAATCAGCATTGAGCCGGGTCCGCACTACGGGCTGGGTCTGGAGGCTTACGCCACCTGGACTTCACCGATTCGTAAGTATGGCGATATGATCAACCATCGCCTGCTGAAAGCCGTCATCAAAGGTGAAACCATTAACCGTCCGCAGGAAGAGATCACCGTACAGATGGCTGAGCGTCGTCGCCTGAACCGCATGGCGGAACGCGATGTTGGTGACTGGTTATATGCCCGCTTCCTGAGTGATAAAGCGGGCACGGATACCCGCTTCTCGGCGGAAATCATTGATGTCAGCCGTGGCGGGATGCGTGTACGTCTGGTGGATAACGGCGCGGTAGCCTTTATCCCTGCGCCATTCCTGCATGCGGTGCGCGATGAACTGGTTTGCAGCCAGGAGAGCGGCACCGTCCAGATCAAAGGTGAAACCGTCTATAAAGTGACGGATGTGATTGATGTCACCATCGCCGAAGTGCGGATGGAAACCCGCAGCATCATCGCCCGTCCTGCCGCCTGACGACCTGCCCAGTAACGGCCTTTTCTTTTCAGGGAAGGCCGTTTTCTTTCCCCCAAATCGCCATTCTCTCACTACACTCTGACTGTCAGCCGGATATATTTTCTACAGCGCCTATGCTTTTTCCCGGTTCTGAATTACAAATAAATACATAAACAAAACAAGATGTTCAGCTACCGTAATTTTTAATTAACGCTGGCTAATCCCTTCCATTCAGGGTTGTTTGTGCTTTAAGCGGGAGGGTGTTCATGATGAAAGACAGTCTGGAGTCCACAACGTTGTATAGCTTTTTGGGTACTCACGCGCCTTACTGGCGTTTGTCAGAAGATTCCAACACCCTGCATTTGTCCGTCACCGAAGCGACCGACCGAGTGGAGAGCGTTGAGCTTGCGCCCGAGCAAGCCGAACGGATCCGTGAAATGACCGTCATCACCTCCGGTCTCATGATGACACTCCCCTTTGAAGACAACGATGTCCCGGTGCACCTGGTGGGCCGCAAAATTAACAAACATGAATGGGCTGGCAGTGCGTCGGCCTGGCACGACACCCCTTCTGTTGCGCGTGACCTGGTCAAGGGGCTCTCGTTTGCTGAACAAGTAGTGACAGAAGCCAACTCGGCGATTGTGATCCTCGACAGTCGGGGTAACATTCAGCGCTTCAATCGCCTGTGTGAAGAGTACACCGGGTTGAAAGAGCAGGAAGTGATTGGACAGAGCGTCTTTAAACTCTTCATGAGCCGCCGGGAAGCCGCCGCTTCGCGTCGCAACATCAGCGGCTTCTTTCGCAACGGCAACTCGTATGAAGTGGAACGCTGGGTAAAGACCCGCAAGGGACAGCGTCTGTTCCTGTTCCGCAATAAATTTGTCCACAGCGGCAGCGGTAAAAACGAAATCTACTTGATCTGTTCCGGTACGGACATCACGGAAGAACGACGTACGCAGGAACGGTTGCGCGTGCTGGCGAATACCGACACGATTACCGGGTTGCCAAACCGCAACGCTATCCATGAACTGATCAACGAGGCCATCGAACAGGCTGGCGACAGTCAGGTGGGTATTGTTTATCTCGACTTGGATAACTTCAAGAAGGTGAACGATGCCTATGGTCATATGTTTGGCGATCAGCTTTTGCAGGCGGTATCGTTAGCCCTCCTGAGCTGTCTGGAAGAGAATCAACTGCTGGCACGTCTCGGCGGTGACGAGTTTATTGTGCTGGCCAGCCAGACGTCTCAGAGCTCGCTTGAGGCGGTCGCCTCGCGGATCCTCACCCGATTGCGCCAGCCCTTTCGTATCGGCCTCATAGAAGTCTATACCGGCTGTTCTGTCGGTATCGCGATGGCGCCTCAGCACGGCGAGGACAGCAGCAACCTGATCCGCAATGCGGATACCGCAATGTACACCGCCAAAGAAGGCGGACGTGGCCAGTTCTGCGTTTTCTCGCCAGAAATGAACGAGCGGGTATTCGAATACCTGTGGCTGGACACCAACCTGCGCAAAGCGCTGGAAAACGATCAGTTACTGATTCACTATCAGCCGAAAGTGACCTGGCGAGGTGAAGTCCGCGGCCTTGAGGCGCTGGTGCGTTGGCAGTCCCCTGAACGTGGGCTTATCCCTCCGCTGGAGTTCATCTCATACGCTGAAGAGTCCGGGCTGATTGTGCCGCTCGGCCGCTGGGTGATCCTCGATGTTATACGCCAGGTCGCGAAATGGCGGGATAAAGGCATTAACCTGCGCGTGGCGGTTAACATCTCTGCCTGGCAACTGGCTGATCAAACGATTTTCACCGATCTGAAGCGCGTATTGCGCGAGCTCAATTTCGAATATTGCCCTATTGATGTCGAACTGACGGAGCGTTGCCTGATTGAGAACGAAGAACTTGCGCTATCCGTCATTCAGCAGTTTAGCCAGCTTGGCGCTCAGGTGCACCTGGATGACTTTGGTACCGGTTATTCCTCGCTTTCGCAACTGACGCGTTTCCCAATTGATGCCATTAAGCTGGATCAGATTTTTGTCCGCGACATTCACAAAAAGTCGGTGTCACAATCGATGGTGCGCGCGATCGTCGCCGTGGCACAGGCTTTGAATCTCCAGGTGATTGCCGAAGGTGTGGAGAGCGCCAAAGAGGATGCTTTTCTGACGAAAAACGGCGTCAATGAGCGACAAGGTTTTTTATTTGCCAAACCGATGCCTGCCGTTGCGTTTGAGCGCTGGTACAAACGTTACCTCAACAAGAAAAAGCGCTAAGCCAGCAATATGATCATCCGGGCGAAACGGGAAGTTTCGCTTTTCGCCCTATTCATATCTGTCTGTAATCGCGGAATATATAATATTCCCCAAAGGTTCAGGTCTGGCTGAATTTTCCCTTCTCTTTTGCCGCCATTTTTTGCATCATTAAATTCTTTCATACTTTGACCAAGGATCCCCCCATGTCTGATATCGATGCTAAACGGGTTGCCGAGCGTATTGATACCGTGCTTGATATCCTGGTGGCCGGTGATGTCCACTCCGCCATCCATAATCTCGAAATTCTGAAGGCGGAATTGTTGAGTAAGGTGCAGGATGACGCCATATCAGCGGCGAACAAGCCCCGGGCACCGTGGGAGATCTAAATTTTTCGCGCGCGGCTTGTGTCGCCTGGATGCCACACCGCCGCATGTGTTTAATCTCGCGGTATCATTACCGCTATAAAAACTAACGCTATGAACTCCCGACAACAAAAAATTTTGCAAATGGTCATTGATAAAGGCCAGATGAGCGTCTCTGAACTGGCCAAAATCACTGGCGTTTCTGAAGTTACCATTCGACAGGATCTAAATACCCTCGAGAAGCAGAGCTTTCTGCGCCGCGCGCACGGTTTCGCCGTTTCGCTGGATAGCGAAGATGTGGAAACCAGGATGATGACCAACTACACCCTGAAGCGTCAGCTTGCCGAGTTTGCGGCGTCGCTGGTCAGCCCTGGCGAGTCGGTATTCATTGAAAATGGCAGTAGCAATGCCCTGCTGGCAAGAACGCTGGCGGAACAAAAGGACGTCACCATCATCACGGTCAGCAGTTACATTGCGCACCTGCTAAAAGAGACGCCCTGCGAAGTGATCCTGCTTGGCGGTATTTATCAGAAAAAAAGCGAAAGCATGGTGGGACCGCTGACTCGCCAGTTTATTCAGCAGGTCCATTTCAGTAAGGCGTTTATCGGCATTGATGGCTGGCAGACCGAAACGGGATTCACGGGGCGCGACATGATGCGTGCTGATGTGGTCAATGCCGTGCTGGAGAAAGGATCGGAAGCCATTGTCCTGACCGACAGTTCAAAATTCGGTGCGGTCCATCCCTACACCCTTGGCCCTATCGAGCGGTTTAGCCGTGTGATCACCGATGCCAGAATTAGCGCCAGTGACCGGGCGCTGATGGAACAGCGTGGTCTGACCGTTAATATCGTCGACGCCGAGTAAAATATCCGCAAATGATTTGCTCATCGCAGATCATTTGCGCTCTGAGACTATTCTGACTCCCGAATTAAGACTATTTACCTGTTGTTCACAGGCGAAAGTCGTAAAATTACTATTAGCGATATAACAGGAAGTGACTATCACCTGCGTGATATTACCCTGCGCACTAAGGTTTCACGGATGCCCTCTTTAATGACTGATATTTTAACTATAGTTAAAGAGAGCTTACTTCCGTGAATCATTAATTCAGGAGAAAGTATTATGTTTGTAACGAGCAAAAAAATGACCGCCGCCGTGCTGGCGATTGCCTTGGCAATGTCCCTGAGCGCCTGTTCTAACTGGTCTAAACGTGATCGTAACACCGCTATTGGTGCGGGTGCGGGTGCATTAGGTGGCGCTGTCTTAACGGATGGTAGCACACTGGGTACGCTGGGTGGTGCCGCTGTCGGTGGTATTATCGGCCACCAGGTAGGTAAATAATCGTAAATAATCTACGGTTGTCCGGCTCGATATAATAATACGATTATTTTTTCTGGTCTGCACTACACAGTTTATTTAGCAGTAACAATAAAAGCCACGATATTTATATCGTGGCTTTTTCGTTAACCGCCTGCCAGTTTCACTTTCAGGCCGCGAGCTTCCAGTAGCGACTTAATTAAATCGCGCTTATCACCCTGAATTTCAATTACGCCATCTTTGACTGCTCCACCGCAGCCACATTTTTTCTTCAGTTCCGCAGCCAGTTTGCTGAGTTCGCCGTCATCCAGATCAATACCAGTAATCAGGCACACGCCTTTCCCCTTGCGCCCGCTGGTCTGGCGCTGGATACGGACAATCCCGTCGCCCTTCGGACGTTCGGGCGCGGCTTTAGGTTCATCAATCCGCCCACTCTCCGTCGAATAAACCAGACGGCTGTTGGAATCGCTCATTACGCCTCCCGCTTCAGTGACGCATTGATGGCCTTCAGCGTCTGCGCCGGATCGTCAGACTGCGTCACCGGACGGCCAATGACCATATAATCAACACCCGCCGCCAGTGCCTGCTCAGGGGTCATAATCCGCCGCTGATCGCCAGCGGCGCTGCCCTGCGGTCGGATACCCGGGGTAACCAGTTTGAAATCACGGCCAAATGCCTGCTTAAAGCGCACCGCTTCCTGAGCCGAACAGACCACGCCATCCAGACCACATTTTTGCGTCAATGCCGCCAGGCGCCCGGCGTGCTCAGCCGGTGACAGTGTCACGCCGATATCCGCCAGATCGCTGGCTTCCATACTGGTCAACACGGTGACCGCGATTAACAGCGGCGCATCTTTACCAAACGGCAGCAGCGCTTCACGGGCGGCGGTCATCATTCTCGCCCCACCCGACGCATGGACATTGACCATCCAGACGCCAAGATCCGCTGCGGCAGCCACCGCATGAGCGGCGGTGTTCGGGATATCATGGAATTTCAGATCCAGAAAGATATCAAAGCCACGCTGCTGGAGATCGCGTACCAGTTGAGGTCCGAACAGCGTGAACATCTCTTTGCCAACTTTCAGACGACAGTCGCGCGGGTCGATTCGATCGACAAACGCCAGGGCGCTATCACGGTTATTATAATCGAGAGCAACGACGACGGGAGAATCGGTAGCAGCGCGGGGAGAAGATGAAGCAGTTAACGTCATAACCAGGCCTTCTTGCTAAGGGGGCAAATGGGTAAACGGCGTGCATTCTACCTGTCAGGCGCAAAAATTAACAGACGCGATTACACCACTGCCAGGCGATGTGGCGCCGATGCCAACGTGAGGAAGTGGACTAAACTATGAGTATGTTGTAACTAAAGCGGAATTTTTTTTAAAAATTACAATCCATCAAGTCCACGAATTGGCTTAATCGTTGACCAGGCGCGGCAGGATGGACAGTGCCAGTACAGGGTATACGCGGTAAAACCGCATTTAGAGCAGCGGTAGCGCGGCTTGCTACGCACCTGCTCGCCCACCATATCACGCAGCACCATCAGGCTCTCTTTTGCACGGCCTTCTTCGGCTTCGTTAAGGTGATAATCCATCAGCTTATGGAATACGCGCATCGTCGGATGACGCTGGAGCTGACGGGTAATATACACCTGCGCGGTCTCCGTCCCTTCGCGCGCTTCGAGAATATCGGCCAGCATCAGTTCTGCGGCCGCGCCGGTATTTTCTTCTACCGCACGGCGCAGGAATTCCGCCCATTCATCATTTTTACCTAGCTGTTGATAGCAGGTCTGGAGCATTTCCAGCGTTTCGCTGACCAGTTCTTTATCCTGGGAAATCACCCTCTGGAGACATTCAACGGCCTTCGCGTAATCGCCCTTCGCCATCCAGACGCGGCCCATCATGATAGAAACCCTGGCGCTATTTTTATCCGCCGCTGCCCCTTTTTTCAGCAGCGCCATGGCGCGATCCATATCGTCGCTGCCCATCTGTTGCAACGCCAGTTCGCAGTAAAAATGGGCGATTTCGATACGCTGTTTATCTTTACCCAGTTTGACCAGTCGCTCGGCAACCTCAATGGCCTTCTGCCAGTCACTGGTCGCCTGATAGATCTGCAACAGTTGCTGCAACGCACCTACGCGAAATTCCGTTTCATCAGTAAGCTGATTAAACATATCCTCCGCCCGGTCATACAGCCCGGCGGCCATGTAATCACGGCCTAACTGCTGAACCGCCAGCAGCCGCTGTTCATAGGTCAGCGAGGCGCTTTCCATGAGAGTCTGGTGAATACGGATGGCTCGGTCGACTTCGCCGCGAGAGCGGAACAGGTTTCCGAGGGTGAGATGAGCCTCAACGGTGCCGGTATCCTCTTTCAACATATCGAGGAACAGATCCACCGCTTTATCTTGTTGGTTGCTCAGGAGGAAGTTAACCCCCGCGACGTAATCGCGGGACAGGCGGTTAGCTTCATCCTGTTTCGTTTGTTGCGCACTTCTGCGACCCATATACCAGCCATAGGCGGCAGCAACAGGTAAAAGCAGAAACAACAACTCCAGCATAAACGATTATTCCTTCGCGACCGACGTACCAGACGTCACCACAACGTCTGTCGCAGGCGAGAGTTGGTTTTCCAGTCGTTTAATTTTACGTTCAGCACGCACCAGAGAAACACGAACCCGCAGCCAGAAAAGACCGCAGATCAACCAACCAATGGCGAAACCCGCTGCGAACAAAACGGCCAACAAGGTTGAGATACGATACTCGCCCTGAGCCAACAGGTAATTAAAGGTCACCTGTTGATCGTTCTGCGCACCCAATGTTACCGAGATAACAAATATCGCCAACACCAGTAAGAAAATGAGTAAATATTTCACATTACTTCCCGTTATGTGGTTTAAGCGAATAAATCGTGTTCAACTTACCGCATTTAGCCTTTTAAATTACCATTTTCACGGCGTGTGCGAAATGGGAAAGCAGTCAGCTATTGGATGATTTAAGGGTAAACCAGTCAAAATCAACCCTGGTCAGCGGTTTTGCTCACGTTCAGCAATCTCCTGCCTTTCTTCTGGCGGCGGCGTCAAAGGCCCGCAGAACCGCTGTGCAAGCCAGGTCGCCAGCGTCACCAGCGCCCATGAAATCAGCGTCGCGACCACCAGATCACGCGGCCAGTGCATGCCGAGCAGCAAACGACTGCCCATCACGCCCGTCGCCCACACCAGTAAAATGGCAATCGTCACCGTCCGGCGTCGCGGCCACAATAAGCCGACAGCGAGCAGCGCCCAGCTTGCCGCAAACATCGTGTGACCTGACGGAAACGCAAACCCGGTCTCTTTTTGCCAGTGTTGGCGTAAAAAGTGTGGAATAGCCTGCTGGGTGGTAAGTTGCTCCTTCACCAGGTCGCTGCGATCCTTACGTTTTAAAGTGTAGAACTCATCAACCGGAATATGATGCGTTTTTTCCAGCCATATCACGAAAGGACGCGGTTCCTGTACCCGCTCTTTCACCCACGACTTGACGCCCTGACCTAGCAGGATCGCCCCCGCCAGAATTGTAAAAAGCATTACCGCCGCTTTAAGACGAAAGCGCAAGCACCAGAAGAACCAGCCACAGAGAATAACATGTGTGATGATACCCCACGGCTGAGTGACCGTTTCGGTTATCCAGTACATCGCTTTTAGCCATCCGGTATCCTGCCCCGGTTGCCAGCTCCAGCCGGACACCCACACGGTAACGGGCATAATCAACAACAATCCCGCGCCAGCCGCAGTACGCTTTGCAATCGACAGCATGAACACCTCTTTAACGGATAAGTGTCACAATCATAACCGAAAAATCCCCTGTTCGGGGAAATTGACAGATTTGTGCCATTCGCAGGATGATTGCGCGGCGGCGATTAGGTGAAGTCCGTCGCCTTATGGCAAAATAAGAAGATAAGCCAACAGGCAACGGCACAACATCGCGTGCCGGCATTATCTGGAGAAACACATGCAGCTTAAACGAGTGGCAGAAGCCAAACTGCCAACCCCATGGGGCGATTTCCTGATGGTGGGATTTG
>ERZ506925.95-NODE-95-length-84290-cov-20.1295_pt1 | contig 84290 bp, 80 predicted proteins | sample MGYA00513973_ERZ506925 | MGnify/ENA metagenome assembly ERZ506925
CCGCGCCACTGGGGGCAGAAACAATATAAAGCGTGCCTTGAGCCATGAGTATCTTACGTATGTGATTATCGAAAATGAACCTACATACGGGCTTATTATACACGTCACCGCTACGCGACGTAGTCTTTGTCACACTTTTTACGCCAGATTATTGCTTTTTGCGCGCCTGTTTCCTGATTTACGCAACATTCTCTGCAAATGAGCGGAATCACTGGAAGCCTGAACGCAATCTACACTTTTGTCGCTCGGCGCTGCCCACACAACGCGCTATATCTGCCTGGAAACGTACAGCGGAGAGTGGCGATGAAAGTTGGGACAGCGATATTGATGGGGTTGTGGTTATGGCAGGCGCAGTCCTGGGCGGTATGTCCGGTATGGTCGTCTGCAAGGGCTCACGAAGAGATCTCTCGTTTGCAACAGCAAATTGCGCAGTGGGATGACGCCTACTGGAAAGAGGGAGTGAGTGTGGTCGAAGACGGCGTCTACGATCAACTGCATGCACGACTGCTTCAGTGGCAGCACTGTTTTGCTGACGACTCTCCGCCCAGCCAGGCGTTGCCTTCACCGGGTGGTACGGTCCCTCATCCCGTCGCCCATACCGGGGTACAAAAGCTGCCTGACAAGCGAGCTGTGCAGCAATGGATGCGCGGGCACAACGATTTGTGGGTACAGCCGAAGGTTGATGGTGTGGCGGTTACGCTGAAATATCAACATGGCAAACTGACGCAGGCGATCAGCCGTGGCGATGGCCTGAAGGGCGAAGACTGGACGCAAAAAGTACAGCTTATGCCAGCCGTGCCGCAAACCGTGGCGGGGGCGCTGACAAACAGTGTGTTACAGGGTGAGATCTTTCTGCGACAGGAAGGGCATATCCAGCAAAAAATGGGCGGGATGAATGCCCGTTCGAAGGTGGCGGGTCTGCTGATGCGCAAGACCAGCGTAAGCGACTTATCATCACTGGGGATTTTTATCTGGGCCTGGCCTGATGGCCCGCAGACAATGTCCGAAAGAGTCAACCAGTTGAGTGCAGCGGGTTTTACACTAGCGAAGGCATTCACGCTGCCAGTTGACAACGTTGAGGCCGTGGAGCGGGCGCGTACGCACTGGTGGACGTCCGCTTTACCCTTCGTTACCGATGGGGTCGTTGTGCGAATGGGCAAGGAACCTGCGTCCCACCAGTGGTTACCAGGGCAAGGGAGTTGGCTGGTTGCCTGGAAATACCCACCCGTTGCGCAGGTGGCGGAGGTCACCGCGATTCAATTTATGGTCGGCAAAAGCGGAAAAATCGCCGTTGTAGCAACACTTGCCCCCGTCATGCTGGATGATAAACGGGTACAACGGGTGAATATCGGTTCTGTAAATCGCTGGAAAGAGTGGGATATCGCCCCTGGCGATCAAATCCTGGTGAGCCTTGCCGGACAGGGGATCCCACGTATTGACGATGTCGTCTGGCGGAGTTCAGACCGGGTTAAACCGATACCTCCTGATAATCGCTTCAATTCATTGACTTGCTTTTTTGCTTCCGCATCGTGTCAGGAACAGTTTATCTCCCGCCTGGTCTGGTTGGGCTCTGGCGCTGTTTTAAAGCTGGACGGTGTGGGTGAGGCGGGCTGGCGGGCGCTTCATCAGCAGCATCACTTTGAACATATCTTTTCATGGCTGGCTTTAACTCAGGAGCAGATTCAGCACACGCCGGGATTTGCGAAAGCAAAAGGTGAGCAGGTATGGCATCAGTTTAATTTGGTTAGAAAACAGCCTTTTATTCGCTGGATACAAGCGTTAGGCATCCCGTTACCACTGGTGGCGCTCAATGCCAGTGGCGATCGTTCATGGCGGCAGTTGTCAGGGCGAACTGAATTGTACTGGCAACAACTTCCGGCAGTCGGCCCGCGTCGCGCACGTCAGGTGATGACATGGCTGGACAACGCGGAGGTCAAACAGCTGAGCCACTGGTTGGCAGCTCAGCAGATTGAGAGCTTCATTCCTTAGTGGCTTTCGTGGTGGTAGTAAAACACCGGCAAACCCAGTTTAAGGCGCAGCGCCAGAAGCCGGGCGACAAAGCCAAACATCAGGGTTGAGATAACCACGATATCCTGACTGGAAACATAGTGTTGCAGGACGATATACAGCACGGCAGAGGCGAATGAAACCCCGGCGTACAGCTCTTTCTGAAAAACGAGCGGAATACGTTTACAGAACATATCGCGCAGCACTCCACCGAAGACGCCGGTGGTGACTGCTGCAACGACGGCAATGATTGGCCCATGCCCCATATCCAGGGCCACCTGGGCGCCGATAATGGAAAAAACCACCAGGCCTAAGGCATCCAGTACCAGGAACACCTTGCGCAGGTAGGGCATGACGGGAGCCACAATAGTCGTCAGGACTGCCGCTGTGGCGACAATAATCACGTATTCGGGATGTTTAACCCAGCCCAGAGGATAGTGGCCGAGCAGAATATCGCGGACAGAGCCACCGCCGATGGCTGTTGCGGTGGCAATAATAATGACGCCGAATGTATCCATCCGACGACGACCCGCCGCCAGCGCGCCGGTCATGGCTTCGGCAGTGATTCCTATCAGGTACAAAACGTGTAACAGCATGACTCCCCCCAGTATTTTGGGGACAAAGAGTAACGATTTGTGCTCGTCGTCACGATTGAGATTTTCTAAGGTGAGTGATTTTTAATAACTTCAGGTAATGTGAAATCGTTATTCTTCTGCGGTGGTGCGTGGTATGAGGGTTTTTTTATCAATAAAATGAATGAGAAAAACTAAACTGAAGATGTCCACAATTTAGCGTGAGTCATGAAAAACGTAGCACCGCCATTGGCTGACGGGCTACGCGGAAAGACACCTTACTCGATGTTGGATCTGTTTATTGAGTAGATGGCTCCATGCCTTATGGTTACTAAGTTTTACGCTATGCATTTTTCCATTGTGTACACCCATGTGTACACGGCTTCTTAAGGTGCTATCTTTTTTTGCTTGTTTTTTAAACTACGAATGTTTCGTAGTCCCGCAGCTTCCTTTCCGTCATCCCAAGCCGGGATCCTAATCGGCATTCCTTAATGAGGCTGGTTATCAAGTCAAAGCGGACAAGGCATGGGATAAAGATATCTACAGCGTGTGAAATCAGTTGGGCGTAACGCTGAGATGTTTGCGTAAGCAATATGATAATCTAGTTTATCTGGGCCACAGACGCGGGAAACGAAAAGAGTGTAAAATGGAGGTTAGGCACCTTCTAAATCTTCATGAATGGGGTCATTGTCTGCACGGACAAATCCTAACGCATCTCCAAATCTGGCTCTTGGAAAGCCGGATTTCGGAACGCCCATCGATTCATATGAACAACCAGGCATATTAGGTTTTTTATCAAAGAGTTCTGCAACTTGTCTGATCCAAGTAGAACCTGGACCAATCATTTTCACCAGATACCACATTATACATATGGCGCTGTATAGACGTTCACATGCCCTAGCATCAATCTTTAGCTCATTGAAAAAAACAGATTCTGGAATTGGGACGGCTACATGCTTGCGGTTCCAGATACGCGAGTGATGGGCACAGCGATTACGAAGCAAATTCAGACATTGCAACCACTTCATCAGGGTCTGTTTGTTATCTAGTTGAAGACGTTTAATAATTTTAGCCTGCATACCACCATTAAGCATGGCGTAGTATTTTGACATCTGACCAAAATCCCATGTCTCAACCGCAACCCAGAAAGGAATTTCTTTTTGTTGGCTGAGATGCCACATAATACACTCATCTCTACTGTCTTGAATTTTCAGATCAAGTTTTTTCAGCCATTTTTCAAAGGTGCTGGGTTTCCCATCTCGGCCATTGTTGCGTAGATGTTGTTTGATATAGGATTCTTTTCTGTAAGCGAGGGGGTCATGGCGACCCACCTCATGGGCAATGACTGACCGAATGTGAATCTCAATACGCTCAAGAGCATCCATCATCAACATTCGAAGTTTTTTATCGAAAAGATAAAGATCGTAAGCCTGTTCGAATGACGTACCTGCAAGAAAATCATCACTCCTAAATGACAGGCCATCATCACTAGTGCGAATGATTCGCGAGGTATACCAGAAGCCCGAAAGGCGATAATAACCAACCTGAGATAGCTTTCTCATCGCCCGATGACGATCATCAATGACCATACCGCGGCTCAACAAAAGCTCGAGCTGCTGGCGATATTCTTTATGCGGCTTGGCTGCAATCATTCAGTTATACGGATTCAGAAAATAAAAGGCCCGACCGTGAGACTCACAGACCAAATTGGCTACGGAGAAACAGGGGATCGGGCTCGGTTGCTGATAACTGTACCCGAAGATAGCAGCATGTCAATGTGACATGTCACAATATGTTCCTCCTACAGTCCCCAATAGAACAGTAAAAACACTATATGTGGTTTTTATTCGGTCGATTGGCTACTACAGAATGCGTCAATTAATTTTTCCTATTAATTAAATTCTCTAAGCGCGATTATCTAACTATCCTCGGCTTTTTCCACTGGTAAGTCGGTGCTCTCATCTAATTGTGGGACGGTGGTTCTCCGGTTTTTTGCGTGTATATAAGCGAAAAGGTGTTGGTTCAGTCAGTTCAGTTGGTTCAATTTGTAAAGATCATTGTTTTTAAATGAATTAATTTCAAACAGTGAACCAACACATCCCTTGTTTGAACCAACATAAAGAGTCCGTGAACCGACAAGCCGTCGAATAATTGCTAGTGATGGGAGTTGTGTGGACAGAATCCACCAGCACAGGGCTTGTCTGGTGCGAGGTTGGTGCTAATCACCTCGCACGCCACGGCGATAAGTTTGCTCCACCAGCAAGCTGGACCAGTCATTATTTTACGGTACATTTTTGAAAATGCCGTGTCCTCTGCCAACTGGCGCTTCAATTCCCGCATTTCCATCGGATCGAGCTGGTGGCGGTGGTGATTAGCATTGTAATGCCTGCTTGGGGAGACTTCACTGGCTGGCGCTGTTATGCGTGAATGTGTACGTTAAGTTAGCGTTCTAGTTGGTATCTACAAGGTGATATTTCACCCATCCTAAAAATCTAACCTAGAAACACCCAACGCCCTTGGATTTCACTGCTTCAAAGTAAGCATAATAAACCCTATAAACCATCACAAAGGTATCGCGGATATCTCGTCCGTCGACTAGGAAGTACGATGCTCCAAGCGAATCGCCACATTTCATCAGCCCGGAGCGAGCTCCTTTAATCTCAACAGTATCGTGCTCTGGGTTCCTGTTTGGGTCGCACATAAAGTGCTTAGAATGATTGCAAAGTGATTTAATCACTAGGTACTCTGGAAGTGCCCACAATGTTTTATCAAGAGCCTCCTCGCGGCTCAATGCGCCTTCTGGCTTATTGTTGTAGTCACTCTTTTTACCCTGATAAATCCATTCTCTGAGGTGGAACATGGGAAACAACGTATCTATAAGACCTTCCTCTGTCGGATGGTTGTAAAAATTCACCCACTTATTTTTCAGGTGTCCAAACATCGCTCCAGCATCGCCGGTGCTGAATAAACCTGCCATACAAACCTCCTGAACTTTTTCAGCACCATATCACAGCAAATCGAACATCTGCGCTGGTTACTCGCTGCAGGTATCCATATAACCACTTCCGTTCTGGTTGATACCCACTCGCTCCGGTCATCCCCCTTCTCCAAATACGAATAGCTATTCCTTCCTGTTTTTCCTAATTTTCAACATTGCGTGGAGCTCCTCGCTCACTCTCTTCTGATTCCTATATTCATAACCACCCACTGAACCTGAGCGAACTTCAGTATGTGAATCTGGTCTGACTTGGCTGGCTACAGATGTTAAAGCAGCCACACAATCATCTTTAGTGAATAAGTAGGGAGATTTTGGTTTATCACTCACTCGGTACGCTTTTAAACGCCCTGATCTGACCCACTCAACTACCGTAACTGTTGAGATTCCGAGCAACTTAGCAGCCTCTGCCCTGGTTAATGTTATCTTCTCCATAACGTTACTCCAACGAAGTTGATGAGATAGTGAAAACTATTCTATTTCCCCGCCTTTGCTTTCTCATCCATCTGATTTCAATTTCGTTCTGCTGGTGGTTTTTCTACATACACACATAAAAAAAAAGCGATTTCGACAGGGCTGTTTTTGCATAAAAATTATACATATATCTAGTGCCACTTTTTTAGAAAAAGTGACCCTATGCGTTCTGTCTCATAGTGCCACTTTTAAAAAAAATGACCCTATGCGGCTTCGACATAGGGTCACTTTTCACCAATAAGTGACCCTATGTTTTATCCACCGAAACACTGTATAACATTGTTATGCAGTGGTGTGCTGTATAGACATCAAACACTGAAATGGTGCCCGTCATGAGTAAATCCAATCTCGTAGCATTCCGCGTCCCGGCTGAATGTCAGGATGCGTTTAATGAGTCTGTAGCGGCATCATGCGGCGACAAAACAGCGTGGCTGATCGATGTTATGCGCAACAAACTGAATCTGCCAGAGAGTAACTCACAGTCGTGTATGATGGCGCTGGTGGATCGAATGGAAATAGCCGTAACAGCGTTGGCTGGGGGTAAGCAGGGGATCCCCCCAACCACATACAATGAAGAGGCTGTAATCGGGATTGTTGCCAATACCATCCGGAAAGGATTAGACAATGGGCGCATTATCGCTGAGCGGCTCAATGAGTATGGTTATCAGACTAAAGCTGGTAAAGCGTGGGATAAAGACATTTACAGCGCGTGGAAGCTGCAGGGGCACAATGCAGAAAAGTTAGAAGCAGTTATCAATATTAACCATTAAACAAGGGGCAGGTATGGTCCGACAACTTGAACCAACCTCTTTGATAGACATGCGATACATGACTAATGATTCTGGGTTCACCTCCAAATACTTTTACGGGCAAATAAAAACAGGCAATCTACCTCCACCCATCAAATTTGGTCGCAGTTCTCGTTGGTTGCTTAGCGATTACGAAAAATGGAAGCAATCGCATAAAAGAAATGATAAATAGCCATGTCACCGCCGTGGCGCTGGCTTCTTCCACTGGTAGGCTGGCGCTCTCATCATCTCCCTAAACCTGTTTCGTCGTATTGTATCGGCGTTAACCGTTCGTTCTATCTCCCGCTGATCTGCTGGAGTAAGCCGGTGTCCGTCATGCTCGAGTTTTGCTATAGCCAGCAATCCAATCTCTCGTGGCGTCATTATTTGTCCCCATACTGGCAGTTACCAGAGTAGTGTTGTTATCCCTATCTATTTTCTCTGCGTCAATAACGTTATGCTTCTGGGAAACATATCAAGGATATGAAATGAACAGATTATCAATCTTTGCTGTTTCCGTAATCGCTGGATTCAGCTTCTGTAAAAGTGCGGCTTCTGCTCCTACTGCGGATACCATCATGATGGCCTGTGCGGCTATTACAGCAAGTGCCCATGATAAGCTTGACGCAAATGTGGAAAGGATCGCGGGAAGCACTTTCGACGATAAAGTGATGGATGATTGCGAATGGCTGATAGAAGGGGCAAATGGCGACCCCAAATTAGCTTCACAGGGATATAAAAAAATAGTTAATCATTACGAGGACTGGGTAAATAAGAACATCTCTAGCCCGCTAACAACGGATACGCAAAGATTCATTTTTATCAATCTCTTGCATGGATATAAGCAAGCTATGTCTGAAGTGGTCCGCGCTGCTGGAGACTATAAATACCTACAGCAGCAAGCAGATGTCACAAAGAGTGGTATGGGAGCTCACTGAATAGAAAGTAATCTACTCTCATTATCAAGATGCCAAGATGACCTTGTGTGCTGCCCACCCTGCCTGACTATCTGTTAACAGAGCTTGAGAATGCCGCATTTGTTGACGCCCTTTGACTTTGTCGCTTAATACTCTCGTTAAGCGCATCAACTGTTTGCGGGTTGCTGTTAACGTTCACGGTGTTAATGTGAGTGCTGTTGGTGATTTGTTGCTGCCCACCGCTTGAAGCAAGTTGGTATGGCCTGCTGGCAGCCAGCTTGGTTTGCGTCGCGTAGTAGTTACTGTAGCTATCTGTGCCAATAGAGTTATTTGCATCGCTCAGACCCATTGCTGAACGAATTTTACCCGTGTAATCCCTGGTTTCTTTTGGTAATTTTGCTGGGTCACTTCCGTTGGCGATCCACTTGTCAACATTCCCCATCCCCCAGTTATAAGCCATTAAAGCGTTATCAAGGTTGCCGTCATATTTTTTTAAAAGCTTGCTCATGTAGATTTGCGCTGCTGCTCGTGATTTTTCAGGATCAAGTCGGTCGTCAACTTGGTCATCAACACGCAAGCCCATCTCTCTGCCCGTATCAGCCATAAACTGATACTCACCGACAGCACCTTTATGGCTATATAGTTTCGCTCCATCACTAGATTCTACCTTCCTGATGGCATCAAGTAGTGTTTCAGTAGCCCCGGGAATATCCCACTGAATATTATCCCCTATCACAGTTCCTGGCTTACGACCAAAATCAGTATCAAATCCAATAGCTCTTGCAGCATCACCGATATTTCGTTTTGTATAGCTTAATGATGATTCAGCACTGTCCTTAATATTATTCTGGTCGTTGTACAGGTATGTACCGTATGCCACCAGCCCTGCCAGCCAGGGCGGTACCACCCCGCCTGTAACTTTGCTTCCTACATAAGCCGCAGCTAAAAGCTTGAGGGCATTTTCAGCACCACCAACAGCCTCTGTAAAACGTTTAGCGGTCTTACCTGCGTCATCAAAGAAACCGATAATGTTGCCGTGGTTCTTCTCTATCCATGAGCCGAACGCCTTCATTCCGTTAACTACATCAGGAGCAAAGGCAATCGCTAAATCAGTTTTCAGCCGAGTGAACTGTGAATCAAGCTGGCCCAGCGTTACCATCAACTTCTCCTGCTCCTTGACTTGCTGAGCGGTAATGTTTGATTTCTTGGTCTCTGAGTCGACCAGTGATTTTAACTCACCAGACTTGATTTTGGCTGCGTCTGTCGGGTCGAATCCGGCAGCCGCCATCACCTGCATCAGGTTTTCCTGAGAGTGCGTTTTACCGTAACGAGTAAACTCGGATATAGATACCCTCTACGCCTTTGATACGGTGATTTAGACATCTTTCTGCGACTACCGGGTCAACTCCCAATGCCGCTAAATGTGTACGAGCTGTACGGCGGAAGTCATGAATGGTGAAGTTCGGCACGTCCGGCATTTCTGCGCGTACCTTTGCCAGCGCCACGGGCAGAGTGCTTTCCTGAATGTGTGGAATCATCCTGTTTTGCATCTTTCTGGCTGGCAATACCCATGCGCTGTTGCATGAGAACGTGTAAAGCTCTCTTAGCCATTCAACTGCTGGTGGTGCCAGCGGAATATCTATTGCGTCACCATTTTTGCTGCGTTCTTCTGGTAAGTGCCAAATGCCTTTGTCCAGGTCGAACTCTTCCCAGCGGGCGGCGCATAACTCCATTTTACGAACGCATAGGGCTAACAATAGTTTGAAAGTGATCTCATTCTGTCGACTGAATCCCTTTGCGGTGCGCATGGCCCTAAATAGCTGGATTAACTCATCACGGGTTAACCAGCGGTCACGGCTAACCTCCTTCCCACCAGCGTCCGAAACCTCAAATGCGGAACATGGGTTAATCTCCAGTGCGTGCCGTTTGATTCCGTAGTCGAATATGCGGCGTGTCCAGCGTAGAACGTCTGTCGCTATGGTCGGTGCTCCACGGTCAACAATAGCTTTAAGCATGTCATCAATGTGCCGTGGCTTTACGTCCTCCACCTTCATGCGTCCAATATGGGGATTAATATCCTTGTCGATCCGGCGGCGTAGTATGTCTGGATGCTTCCAGCGAGGCAGTATTTGGCGTTCAAAGTATTCGGCGGCAAGATCTGAAACGCGCATGGCGTTTTTTTCTGCTTCCATCTTCGCCAGGGCCTTGGCTTTCCGTTCCTGTTTTTCTCCTGCCACGTCATAACCAAGCGCAACGCGGGCGGCTAGTTCTTTGGCGGTCTCTCTGGCTTTAGATAGTGATAGCTCGGCATAGGAGCCAATAACCATAGCCCGTTGCTTACCAGAGAACTTATAGCGGAATCGCCAGCTTGGGGATTGGTCTACCTGTCGGTATCGGAGGTATAGACCGCCACCATCTGCGCGTCCTTCGAAGCGTTCTCCGGCTTTTATCCACGCACGGATCTGCATGTCTGTCAGTTTTGGCATTTTGCGAATATCCAAACTTTGAATAGAGGGTGTACCCAAAGTGATGTACACAAAACTCATTGGGTACACCGTTGGGTACACCTTAACTATGCGCTTTGTTGCGTCTTTATGATAGCCCATGATAACAAAAAAGCCCGGCTAAATGCGGGCTTTGCTGGTTTTGTGCGTCTTTGTGATAGCTCTTAAGTATTTACTCGATATTCTGGATCTGCTCGCGCATTTGCTCGATTAAAACTTTCAGTTCGATGGCGGAATTGGTCACTTCCGCATTAATGGATTTTGACGCCAGCGTATTCGATTCGCGATTGAATTCTTGCATCATGAAGTCCAGACGGCGGCCTACTGCCTCTTTTTTCTTCAGGATGTTGTAGGTTTCTTTAACGTGGGCGTCCAGGCGATCCAGTTCTTCTGCCACATCAATGCGCTGTGCCATCAGGACCAGTTCTTGTTCCAGACGGTTATTTTCCAGTTGGACCTGAGCGTCTTCAAGCTTAGCGACCAGACGCTCGCGCTGCCATTGTAGAATTTCTGGCATATGGGCGCGGACCTTAACAACTTCAGCGCTGACGCCTTCCAGACGTTGTTCGATCAGCGTTTTCAGTGCCTGACCTTCCGTTTCGCGGGCAACGATGAAATCGTCGAGCGTGCCGTCGAGTGCGGTCAGGATTTCTGCAGCAATGGCGTCCAGATCCTGCTCCTGTGCTGCCATAACACCGGGCCAGCGCAGGATATCGACCGGATTGATTTCCCCTTCATCACTCTGCATTTTGACCCAGTTAGCTGCATTCACGAGTTGTTTTGCGAGCTTTTCATTCAGGATGAGCTCGCCCTGCGCGCTGGCATCGGGTTCAAAGCGCAGCATGCATTCGACTTTACCGCGCGTCAGGCGCGTACGAATGCGTTCACGAACAACAGGCTCAAGGCTACGGAACTGTTCCGGCAGACGAAAGTAAGTTTCCAGATAACGCTGGTTTACCGAGCGCATTTCCCAGGTTGCGCTCCCCCATTCACCCTTGATTTCACGCCGGGCGTAGGCGGTCATACTGCGGATCATAGACGTTCCTGTTTATAAAAGGAGAGGTGGAAGGATTATAGCCATCGATGCCTTGTCAGGATAGGAATAACCGCCGGAAGTCCGTATAATGCGCAGCCACATTTGTTTCAAGCCGGAGATTTCAATATGCGTCCAGCAGGCCGTAGCAATAATCAGGTGCGTCCCGTTACCCTGACTCGTAACTATACAAAACATGCAGAAGGCTCGGTGCTGGTCGAATTTGGCGATACCAAAGTGTTGTGTACCGCCTCTATTGAAGAAGGCGTGCCGCGCTTCCTGAAAGGTCAGGGCCAGGGCTGGATCACCGCAGAGTACGGCATGCTGCCACGTTCTACCCACACCCGTAACGCTCGTGAAGCGGCGAAAGGTAAGCAGGGTGGACGCACAATGGAAATCCAGCGTCTGATCGCCCGTGCGCTTCGCGCGGCAGTAGATTTGAAAGCGCTGGGTGAGTTCACCATTACGCTGGACTGCGACGTGCTTCAGGCTGATGGTGGCACGCGTACCGCTTCGATTACGGGTGCCTGCGTGGCGCTGGCAGATGCGCTACAGAAGCTGGTGGAAAACGGCAAGCTGAAAACCAACCCGATGAAAGGGATGGTAGCCGCGGTTTCTGTCGGGATTGTGAACGGCGAAGCGGTTTGCGATCTGGAATACGTTGAAGACTCTGCCGCAGAGACCGACATGAACGTAGTGATGACCGAAGACGGGCGCATCATTGAAGTGCAGGGGACGGCAGAAGGCGAGCCGTTCACCCATGAAGAGCTACTCACCTTGTTGGCGCTGGCCCGAGGGGGAATCGAATCCATTGTAGCGACGCAGAAGGCGGCGCTGGCAAACTGATTTTTAAGGCGACTGATGAGTCGCTTTTTTTTGTCTGTAGAAAAGTAAGATGAGGAGCGAAGGCATGAAACCATATCAGCGCCAGTTTATTGAATTTGCGCTTAGCAAGCAGGTGTTAAAGTTTGGCGAGTTTACGCTGAAATCCGGGCGCAAAAGCCCCTATTTCTTCAACGCCGGGCTGTTTAATACCGGGCGCGATCTGGCACTGTTAGGCCGTTTTTACGCTGAAGCGTTGGTGGATTCCGGCATTGAGTTCGATCTGCTGTTTGGCCCTGCTTACAAAGGGATCCCGATTGCCACCACAACCGCCGTGGCGTTGGCGGAGCATCATGACCTGGACCTGCCGTACTGCTTTAACCGCAAAGAGGCAAAAGACCACGGTGAAGGCGGCAATCTGGTTGGTAGCGCGTTACAAGGACGCGTAATGCTGGTAGATGATGTGATCACCGCCGGAACGGCGATTCGTGAGTCGATGGAAATTATTCAGGCCAATGGCGCGACGCTTGCTGGCGTGTTGATTTCGCTCGATCGTCAGGAACGGGGGCGCGGCGAGATTTCGGCGATTCAGGAAGTTGAGCGTGATTACAACTGCAAAGTGATCTCTATCATCACCCTGAAAGATCTGATTGCTTACCTGGAAGAGAAGCCGGAAATGGCGGAACATCTGGCGGCGGTTAAGGCCTATCGCGAAGAGTTTGGCGTTTAAAGAAACTCGCCGGATGAAAATTCATCCGGCGTCATATTACTGCAACTGCGCGGCAATTAGCGGCCAGCGGGCGTCAAAATCATCCGTCGGGCGGTATTTAAATTCGCTGCGGACAAAACGTGACAGCATACCTTCACAGAAGGCCAGGATCTGGCTTGCCAGCAGGGTTTCATCGGTGGTGTAACCTTCACCCTCACGCATTCTCTTTTCACGCAATACCTGGCGCAGCTGCGCTTCAATACGCTCGAACAGCTGGTTGATGCGCCCTTGCAGGCGATCCTGTTCAAACATTAGCGCATGACCAGTGAGGATGCGGGTCAGGCCAGGATTACGCTCACCAAAACCGAGAAGCAGCAACACAATCAGACGCAGGCGCGCTGTGGTGTCTTTCTCATCTTTCAGAATCAGATTGATGCGAGTAATCAGGCTATCTTCGATAAACTCAATCAGGCTATCGAACATGCGGGTCTTACTGGGGAAGTGGCGATACAGTGCCGCTTCGGAAACGCCGACAGAGGCGGCCAGTTTTGCCGTCGTGATACGTTGGCTTCCATCGCTGGATTCCAGCATCAGCGCCAGAGACTGAAGTATTTCCTCGCGACGGTTCCTTTTCGCAGTTTGTTTTTCTGCCATGTTACAAAATACCCCTGAAAATAAGCACTTGCCAGGCGGCACCCACGCTATGACCGCAAACGAAATGTTTGCGGCTATGTTATGACGTTATTCGGATGCGTATGTGTTACTGACGACCAGAGTGACCAAAGCCGCCTTCACCGCGGTCGGTGGCGTCGAAATCTTCCACCAGATTAAATTCAGCCTGTACTACCGGAACAAAAATCATCTGGGCGATGCGTTCGCCAGGTTGAATGGTGAAGCTGTCCTGACCACGGTTCCACACGGAAATCATCAACTGGCCCTGATAGTCGGAATCGATCAATCCTACCAGGTTACCAAGCACGATACCGTGCTTATGTCCCAATCCGGAGCGCGGCAGCATCATTGCCGCCAGTGAAGGATCGGCAATATGAATCGCCAGCCCGGTCGGAACCAGCGTAGTGTCACCCGGAGCCAGTTCTACGGCGTCGTCGAGACAGGCACGCAGGTCAAGTCCGGCAGAGCCAGAGGTGGCATAAGTCGGGAGCGGAAATTCCTTCCCAACGCGCGGGTCCAGAATCTTAACGTCGATTTTTTTCATCATAACGGGTCACGATCTCGTCGAGTAATAATTGGCCAAGGAGCTCTTTGCGCTCAAGCGGTAAGACTTTATCTCCGTCCTGCCAGAAAAGGTGTAATGCGTTGTTGTCGCTGTTAAATCCTTGAGTTGGCTGGGAAACATCGTTCGCGCAGATCAGATCAAGGTTTTTACGGATACGTTTTTGCCGGGCGTATTCTTCCACATTATTTGTTTCGGCGGCAAATCCAACGACGTAGGGTCGATGGTCTTTTAGTGCGGCAACGCCTGCGACGATATCGGGGTTTTTAACCATTTTTATTGTTAATTCATCACCCTGCGTGGCCTGCTTTTTGATTTTTTCTGGGGCCACGGTAGCTGCGCGATAATCCGCCACGGCGGCGCAGCCGATAAAAATATTTTGCTGCTGTACAGAAGCATTCACGGCGGCTTCCATTTCCAGCGCGGTCATCACATCAACACGTTTAACAAACGGTGGCGTCGGTAGTGAAACCGGACCTGATACCAGCGTGACGTTCGCGCCACGACGGGCAGCGGCGGCGGCGATAGCAAAACCCATCTTGCCGGAGCTGTGATTAGAGATATAACGCACCGGATCGAGCGGTTCACGCGTCGGACCGGCGGTAATCATAATGTTCAGATGTTTCAGGTCGTTGACGGGCGAAAAATGCGCCACCGCCATATCCACAATGGTTAACGGATCGAGCATTCGCCCAGGACCGATATCACCACAAGCCTGACTGCCACTGTCTGGCCCCCAGATGAGCAAACCACGGGAAGCAAGCACCTCTAAATTATGCTGCGTGGCAGCGGCACGGTACATCTGCTGGTTCATGGCGGGGAGCACGGCTACAGGCGCAGGTGTAGCCAGACAAATCGTCGATACCAGGTCATTCGCCATTCCGGCAGCAACACGGGCAATCAAATCTGCCGTGGCAGGGGCGAGAATCACTAAATCAGCCCATTTACCCAGCTCAATATGGCCCATAGCGGCTTCGGCTGCCGGGTCCAGCAAACTGTCGGAAACGGGATAACCAGAAACCGCCTGCAAGCTAAGTGGGGTGATAAAGGCTTTTGCCGCTTCGGTCATGGCTACGCGGACGTCGGCCCCGCGATCGCGCAAACGACGCACCAGTTCAGGGGTTTTATAGGCAGCAATACCGCCGCTAACGCCGAGAACGATTTTTTTACCGGCCAGGCTCATGATGATTTTTCCTGTTGGGTGACACCAGAAGTTGGCGATTTTATCACAATACTTTTGTTGTCGTGCCTTCACCTGAGAATCACTTTGCGAGGCGCTTTCCAGGATTGAAAACTGGCCGTCGATTTAACGGAACGGCTATGACAGGATGCGAGCACCACAAAGGAGGTGAAGGTGAAAAACAATTCACAGCTGTTGATGCCGCGCGAAAAAATGCTGAAGTTTGGTATTAGCGCCTTAACGGATGTCGAGCTGCTGGCGCTATTTCTGCGTACCGGAACGCGCGGTAAAGATGTATTAACCCTGGCAAAAGAGATGCTGGAGAATTTCGGCTCTCTTTATGGCTTGTTAACCTCTGAATATGAACAATTTAGTGGCGTTCATGGAATTGGCGTGGCGAAATTTGCCCAGTTAAAGGGGATTGCTGAACTGGCGCGGCGTTACTACAACGTGCGGATGCGTGAAGAAAGCCCTTTACTCAGCCCGGAGATGACGCGGGAATTTTTACAAAGCCAGCTCACGGGTGAGGAGCGGGAGATCTTTATGGTGATCTTTCTCGACTCACAACACCGGGTTATAACGCATTGCCGTCTTTTTTCCGGCACGCTAAACCATGTTGAAGTCCATCCTCGGGAAATTATCCGCGAAGCGATAAAAATAAACGCCTCGGCGCTGATCCTTGCACATAATCACCCTTCGGGTTGTGCTGAACCCAGTAAAGCGGATAAACTCATTACTGAACGGATAATAAAGAGTTGTCAGTTCATGGATTTACGCGTGCTCGACCATATCGTGATTGGGCGTGGAGAGTATGTTTCTTTTGCCGAACGCGGTTGGATTTAACCCGCTATGCGCGATCCTTCGGGATCTTTGTCTGTTCGGGACTTGAGCACATCGCTGAGTCAGCGTATACTACGCCACCTTTGAGAATCTCGGGTTTGGCATTTGGGCCTGGCAATCGAGAGTTCACATAGAACTGCGATGACCGGGCTGTAAAGCCTGACGAGGCGCCAATACCCCATACGAAGCTCGAGCTAATTTGATTTTTGGAGAATAGACATGTCCCGAGTCTGCCAAGTTACTGGCAAGCGTCCGGTGACCGGTAACAACCGTTCCCACGCACTGAACGCGACTAAACGCCGTTTCCTGCCTAACCTGCACTCTCACCGTTTCTGGGTTGAGAGCGAGAAGCGTTTTGTCACCCTGCGCGTATCTGCTAAAGGTATGCGTGTAATCGATAAAAAAGGCATCGATACAGTTCTGGCTGAACTGCGTGCCCGTGGCGAAAAGTACTAAGTACTTAGAGGAAATAAATCATGGCTAAAGGTATTCGTGAGAAAATCAAGCTGGTTTCTTCTGCTGGTACTGGTCACTTCTATACCACTACGAAGAACAAACGTACTAAGCCGGAAAAACTGGAACTGAAAAAATTCGATCCAGTTGTTCGCCAGCACGTGATCTACAAAGAAGCGAAAATCAAATAATTCTCGCTTTGATGTAACAAAAAACCTCGCTCCGGCGGGGTTTTTTGTTATCTGCTTGCCCCCATATTGACTGCATCTGTTCATTCCTGGAGATGCTATGCCTGAATTACCCGAAGTTGAAACCAGCCGCCGCGGCATAGAACCGCATCTCGTTGGTGCAACCATTCTTCATGCAGTGGTGCGCAACGGACGCTTGCGCTGGCCGGTTTCAGAAGAGATCTACCGTTTAAGCGACCAACCAGTGCTTAGCGTGCAGCGGCGGGCTAAATATCTGCTGCTGGAGCTGCCTGAGGGCTGGATTATCATTCATTTAGGGATGTCTGGCAGCCTGCGCATCCTTCCAGAAGAACTTCCCCCTGAAAAGCATGACCATGTGGATTTGGTGATGAACAACGGCAAAGTGCTGCGCTACACCGATCCGCGCCGCTTTGGTGCCTGGCTGTGGACCAAAGAGCTGGAAGGGCATAATGTGCTGGCCCATCTTGGACCGGAGCCGCTTAGCGACGATTTCAATGGTGAGTATCTGCATCAGAAGTGCGCGAAGAAAAAAACGGCGATCAAACCGTGGCTGATGGATAACAAGCTGGTGGTAGGCGTAGGGAATATCTATGCCAGCGAATCTCTGTTTGCGGCGGGGATCCATCCGGATCGGCTGGCGTCATCACTGTCGCTGGCGGAGTGCGAATTGCTGGCTCGGGTGATTAAAGCGGTGTTGCTGCGTTCGATTGAGCAGGGCGGTACAACGCTAAAAGATTTTCTGCAAAGCGACGGTAAACCGGGCTATTTCGCGCAGGAATTGCAGGTTTACGGGCGAAAAGGTGAGCCGTGTCGGGTGTGCGGTACGCCGATTGTGGCGACTAAACATGCGCAGCGGGCAACGTTTTATTGTCGGCAGTGCCAGAAGTAATTCATGCGCGCCGGATGGCATACCATCCGGCATAAACGCTACGCTAACTTCGCCATCAGCGCCTGATGGACATTCTCCGGCAGGAAATGGGTGACATCGCCCTGATGGCGCGCCACCTCTTTCACCAACGATGAAGAGATAAACGACCACTCTTTCGACGGCATCAGAAACACACTTTCCAGTTCCGGCATTAAGTGGCGATTCATATGCGCCAGCTGCATTTCATATTCAAAATCTGCCACCGCACGCAGGCCACGAATCAGCACCGTAGCGTGTTGATTGCGGGCGAAGTTCGCCATCAAATCACTAAACCCGACCACTTCCACGTTCCCCAGATGCGCGGTTGCCTGCTGTGCCAGCTCCACACGCTCTTCCAGGGTAAACATCGGTTTTTTACTGGGGCTGGCGGCAATCGCCAGAATAACGTGATCGAACATTTGCGTGGCGCGCGTCACGATATCGATATGACCATTGGTAATGGGATCGAAAGTACCCGGATAAATCGCCCGTTTTTGCATAACAACCTCAATGCGTTTTCGGTGGCAGGTAAGGTTCCAGCAGTTGAAGCAGACGCTGTAGCGCGCCCTGGTTTTGATACAGTACTTCAACGGCATGACGGCCATAGAAACTACGGTAATCGGCGTCGGTGAGTAAAGAGGAAACCTCTTTTACAAGCGTAGTGGCATCGGTAACGGTAATCAGCCCGCTTGCCTGCTCCAGCCGCGCGCAAATGTCTTTAAAGTTAAAAGTATGCGGCCCCATCAATACCGGAATAGCGTGTGCGGCAGCTTCCAGCGGATTATGCCCACCACGTTCAACCAGTGAACCGCCAACAAAAGCGAGATCGGCAATGCCGTACAGTAACATCAACTCGCCCATCGTATCGCCAACCACAACCTGCGTGCTGGTGGAGGGGACTTCCCCTGAAGAGCGTGTGATATAGCTTAGTCCAGCCTGGCGGACAAGGTTAATCGCATCCGGGAAGCGTTCCGGATGACGGGGTACCAGGATGAGCAATAAATTCGGGAATTGCTGTAATAATGCCTGATGTGCGGCAATGACCACGCTCTCTTCACCTTCGTGAGTGCTGGTGGCAATCCATACCGGGCGGTGTGGTGCCCACTGGCGGCGCAGCGTCACTGCTTTAGCAGCCAGTTGCGGCGTTACAGAAATATCGAATTTCAGGCTACCGGTAACGGTCACCTGATTATTTTTTGCGCCCAGCGCCACAAAACGTGCACCATCTTCTTCATTTTGGGCGGCAATCAGCGTAATACGACGCAGCAAGCGACGGACGAATTTACCCAGTTTGGCATAACCTGCGGCCGAGCGGGCAGAGAGTCGCGCGTTAGCGATCACCAGCGGAATTTTACGTTTATGTAGCGCCGCAATCAGGTTAGGCCATAGTTCGGTTTCCATAATCAACACCAGTTTAGGGTCGACTTTATTCAGGAAACGATTAAGTGCATCGGGCAGGTCATATGGCAGATAAACGTGCTGAACATCCTTCCCGAAAGCCGATTGTACGCGCTCCGAACCGGTTGGTGTCATGGTTGTAACGGTAATCGGTAAATCAGGATAACGATGACGCAGCGCGCGCACCAATGGGATCGCCGCCAGAGTTTCACCGACGGAGACGGAGTGCAGCATAATGCCGCCTGGTTTTAGCGGATGGCGGTAAAAACCGTAACGTTCACCCCAGCGTTTTCGATAGGCCGGAGCCTTACGTCCGCGCACCCAGAGCCGTATCCAGATCAGCGGCTGAATAAGGTAGAGAAGGGCGGTGTAAAGCAATTCGAGCATAGTAAATAGCTGACTTATGGATGTGCTGGGGATTCTATGTATTTAGCCAGGGCTTTACCATTACTTTTCCTGTTTTTGACTTAAATAGCTTTAAGTCCGACTTATTCCGCCAGCCCGGCTCATCTTTTTTGAATTTTTATGCCATTTATTGATTTTTACTGCTATTGCCGTTGTTAACCGAGCCAATCGGTGACGAAAAAAACGATGCTCAGATTAATATCGATTTGATTTAAAAAAGAAAAACACCCACTTTGCGGTTAATTTATTCGAGTCGGATCGCAGCGAAAGAAGTGATACACTAGCGCGTAAAAGTCAGTGCAATATCAGTGATCGGGTAGCTGTTGAGCCTGGGGCGGTAGCGTGCTGTTTTCTGCTTAACTTTATCGGACAATCACAACAAAAGAGTCGCGTGTGGAAAAGCCTTTTCGAAAAATTCTGGTCATCAAGATGCGTTTCCACGGGGATATGCTATTAACCACTCCCGTTATCAGTACGCTGAAGCAGAACTATCCTGACGCCAAAATCGATATGCTTCTTTACCAGGATACGATGCCTATTTTGTCGGAAAACCCCGAGATTAATACCCTTTATGGCATCAGTAATAAGGGAACAGGGGCGGCAGAGAAAATTAAAAATACGCTTTCGCTGATTAAGACCTTACGCAACAACCAATATGATCTGGTCATCAACCTGACCGATCAGTGGATCGTGGCGCTGATTGTCCGTTTTTTACACGCAAGAGTAAAAATATCCCAGGATTTCGCCAACCGGCAGTCTGCATTCTGGAAACAGAGTTTTACCCATCTCGTTCCCTATTCCGGCGAACACGTTGTCGAACGTACGCTGTCAGCACTCAAACCGCTGGGGCTGGAGCATATTGTTACTGAAACGACGATGAGCTATCGACCTGAACACTGGGAGAATATGCGTCGACAGTTGCGCCAGCTTGGCGTGACGCATCAGTATGTGGTGATTCAACCTACGGCAAGGCAGTTATTTAAGTGCTGGGATAATGACAAATTTTCCCGCGTCATTGATGCTCTTGAACGTCGTGGTTATCAGGTCGTGCTGACGTCCGGCCCTTCTGCTGACGATTTAGCCTGTGTGGAAGAGATTGCGCTGGGGTGCGAAACCAAACCGGTAACCGGGCTGGCAGGTAAAACCCGATTCCCGGAATTAGGCGCGCTGATTGATCATGCCGCCCTTTTTATTGGCGTTGATTCAGCCCCAGGGCATATCGCCGCGGCGGTCAAAACGCCGGTGATATGTCTATTTGGCGCGACAGACCATGTCTTCTGGCGCCCCTGGACTGACAATATTATTCAGTTCTGGGCAGGGGACTATCAGCCGATGCCTAAACGATCTGAACTGGACCGTAACAAAAAATATATGTCCGTTATTCCCGTTGAGGATGTGATTGCAGCAACGGAAAAACTGTTGCCGCAGAACGCGCAAATTATCGAAATGGATGCGCCAGTATGATCGTGGCTTTTTGTTTGTATAAGTATTTTCCGTTCGGCGGACTACAACGTGACTTTATGCGCATTGCGCAAACCGTCGCAGCCCGAGGTCATCAGGTCCGTATTTATACCCAATCGTGGGACGGAGAATGCCCGGATGCTTTTGAGCTCATTCGTGTACCGGTTAAATCGCGGACCAACCATGGGCGTAATGCGGAATATTATGCCTGGGTACAGGCGCATTTGCGTGAGCATCCCGTTGACAGGGTCGTAGGGTTTAACAAGATGCCAGGCCTGGATGTCTATTTTGCCGCGGATGTCTGTTATGCCGAAAAAGTTGAGCAAGAAAAAGGCTTTTTCTATCGTCTGACCTCCCGTTATCGTCATTATGCGGCGTTTGAACGGGCAACGTTTGAACAGGGTAAACCGACGCAGTTATTAATGCTGACGGATACGCAGATTGCTGATTTCCAGAAGCATTATCAAACCGAAGCGGAGCGTTTTCATATTCTCCCTCCGGGGATTTACCCGGACAGAAAATACAGTGCGCAAATCCCGAATGCCCGTGAAATCGTTCGCCAGAAGAACGGTATTTCGGAGCAGCAAAACTTACTGTTGCAGGTTGGCTCTGATTTTACCCGCAAAGGGGTGGATCGTTCGATTGAAGCACTTGCGTCACTTCCGGCGGCGCTGCGGCATAACACACTTTTGTATATTGTCGGTCAGGATAAGCCACGCAAATTTGAAGCGCTGGCAGAAAAACGCGGCGTGCGCAGTAATGTACATTTTTTCTCCGGACGCAATGATGTCTCGGAGTTGATGGCTGCCGCCGATTTGTTACTGCACCCGGCCTATCAGGAAGCGGCAGGTATTGTTCTGCTGGAGGCGATTACTGCTGGCTTGCCAGTGTTGACCACGGCCGTTTGCGGTTATGCGCATTATATTACGCAGGCTAACTGTGGCGATGTCATTGAAGAACCCTGGCGGCAGGACGCGTTGAACGACATTTTGCGTAAAGCGCTGACCCAGCCGTCATTGCGTGCAGCGTGGGCAGAAAACGCGCGGCATTATGCGGATACGCAAGATTTGTACAGTCTGCCGGAAAAGGCGGCGGACATTATTACAGGTGGTCTGGATGGTTGAATTGAAAGAACCGTTAGCCACATTATGGCGCGGGAAAGACGCGTTTGAGGAAGTCAAAACGCTGCAGGGTGAAGTCTTCAGGGAGCTGGAAACTCGTCGTACGCTGCGATTTGAACTGGCGGGGAAAAGCTATTTCCTTAAATGGCATCGGGGTACTTCTCTCAAGGAAATTGTCAAAAACCTTCTCTCGCTGCGGATGCCGGTTTTGGGCGCTGACAGAGAATGGAACGCTATTCATCGCCTCCAGGATTTAGGCGTGGATACGATGTATGGCGTTGGTTTCGGTGAGAAAGGGCTCAACCCTCTGACCAAAACGTCGTTCATTATTACCGAAGATCTCACGCCGACCATCAGTCTGGAAGACTATTGTGCGGATTGGGCAACGAATCCACCGGACGTCAACGTCAAGTGGATGATTATTGACCGTGTGGCCACGATGGTGCGCAAGATGCACGCAGGTGGAATCAATCACCGTGATTGCTATATCTGCCACTTCCTGCTGCATCTGCCTTTTTCAGGCAATAAAGAAGACTTAAAGATTTCGGTTATTGATCTACACAGGGCACAGATTCGTACGAAAGTTCCTCGCCGCTGGCGTGATAAAGACCTGATTGGCCTCTATTTTTCGTCGCTAAACATCGGGTTGACACAGCGGGATATCTGGCGGTTTATGCGGGTTTATTTTTCGGCTCCATTACGTGATATATTTCGTAATGAAGCAGACCTGTTAATCCAGGCAGAAGCAAAAGCAGAGCGAATAAAAGAACGAACACTGAGAAAAAAACTATAATTATTTTGAGATGAAAGAGGCTAAATGTTTCTCTTCATATGCATGACTAATTTGCAGTTGCTTATTGCAAAAGCTATTATTGAAAAGGAGCGACTGAATAATGTTGATCTGTTGTTTATTGGTGACGCCGGGAATGGAAAAAATGTTTGTTATTTAAATAAAATCAAACCATTGTGTCAGCATGTTAGTCTCGAAGCAAATGTAAAAAAGACATCAACATTTAAAACATTAAAAAGGACATTGTATGCAAAGAAAATTATGATGTCATATAAGAAAAAATATGACGTTGTTTTTTTGCGAATTTTCATGTGCCACTTATTCACCATATACTATCAGTGATTTCTTTCGATGAGATAAGAACATTCGATGATGGAACGAATAATATAAATAAAAAAAGCGTGATGTATCAGGATTCCTCAGTTCCATTCTCGTCGAAATGTTTTCGAAGACTGATGGGCAGGAAGTATCATAAAGAGGATATCCTTAAACTCGACAGAGTACATTATACTTTATTTCCAGAAAAACCTAATATTATAGAAAAAAAAGAAGCGATTACATTAATTTGTTATAATAGTGTAGCTTCCGGAACAAGTATTACTAAAAAAATATTATTAGGTACAGTCTATTCAGATGCGATTGATAAGAAACACGAAGTGTTGTCTTTAATACAAAAAGTGCAGTGTTTTATCGATGACAGGAAAATAGATTACTATATTCCTCATCCGAGGGAGTTATCATATCAATTTGACAATGTTGAAAATATAAACTCTGAATTAATCGCGGAAGATATTATATTAGAGTTTTTAAAGCAAGGTTTACGGCTTGAATTGTATGGATTTAACACTACAGCACAAATTAATCTAAGTAATATATCTTTCATTGAAAATTATAATTTAAAAAGTCCTCTATTAAAGGAATGCTTCAATCACCATCTTGGATTTAGCTTTAACGATGTAGAATTATAATCACGATGGCAAGAAGAGAGACCGTAATCATATATGAATGAAATGCCGGTTCGAACTGGGTTAAAAATCGCATTTATTGGCGAAGCTGTGTCCGGGTTTGGTGGAATGGAAACGGTCATCCGGGATGTTATCAACAACTTTCAGGCTGAACATTCTGCAATCCAGTGTGAGATGTTTTTCTTTTGCCGACATGACAAAATGGATAAGGCATGGTTAAGCGGTATTAACTACTCATGCTCTTTCTCCACTATCCGTCTGGGCTTTTTACGTCGGGCAAAGCATATCCACTCGTTTAGCCACTGGCTAAAGAAAACAGAACCCGATGTGGTGATCTGTATTGATGTGCTGTCTTGCCTGTTCGCCAGTAAAGCGCGGAAGAAAGCAGAGCAGAATTTTACGATATTCTCCTGGCCACATTTTTCGCTGGATCATAAAAAACACGCCGAATGTGTTAGCTGGGCAGATTATCATCTGGCAATCAGTAGTGGTATCAAACACCAGATGATCGAACGGGGTATTGATCAAAAAAATATTACCGTTGTTTATAATCCCGTTTCCAGAAAGTCAGAAATTATTCCACAACCAGAAAAAGGCCAACCCGCAGTCTTTCTGTATGTCGGAAGGATGAAGTTTGAAGGGCAAAAAAGGATTAAGGATCTGCTGGATGGATTATCCCATGCGGAAGGCGAATGGCGGTTGCATGTGGTTGGTGACGGTTCAGATTTTGAAAAATGTCGGTCCTATGGACGTGAACTGGGGATTGATAATCGTATTACCTGGCATGGTTGGCAGGTCTCTCCCTGGGATGTGGTGCAAAACAAGATAAAGAACGTCACGGCACTGTTGCTGACATCATCATTCGAGGGCTTTCCGATGACCCTGTTGGAAGCCATGTCGTATGGCATTCCGTGCATTAGCTCTGACTGTATGTCTGGTCCACGGGATATGATCAAACCGGGCATCAATGGCGAATTGTATCCTCCGAAGGATCTCCAACAGTTTACTCATTTGCTCAATCAAATTCTCTCTGGTCAGATAAAGTATGATAGTCATCTGATTCCTGAGACGATAGATAACTTCTATAATGAAGTCTATTTTCAGCATTTAAGAAGTGCGATATTTTCCAAAATCAATAAGTGATCACTATGACTCAAACGTATTTTGAAGAAAAAGTCATTCAGCAGACTTTAGATTATAACTATGCAGAACATAGTGATGTTGATAGCTTTAATATTGCCTATGGCATTGACAAGAACTTCCTTTTTGGTTGCGGTGTGTCCATTGCGTCAATACTGATTGCTAACCCCGATACACCGTTTTCCTTTCATGTTTTTACTGACTCATTTAGCAATGAGGAACAGGCGAGATTTAATGCGTTGGCAAAGCAATACGCCACCCAAATCGTGGTATATCTCGTTGACTGCGAGCAGTTGAAATCATTACCAAGTACTAAAAACTGGTCATATGCAACGTACTTCCGGTTTATTATCGCCGACCACTTCGCGGGAAAAATGGACAGGGTACTGTATCTGGATGCAGATATTGCCTGTCAGGGAAGTGTACAAGAACTGATTGACCTCCAGTTTGCTGAACATGAAATTGCGGCCGTGGTAGCGGAGGGAGAGTCAGAGTGGTGGACGAAGCGCTCAGTCAGTCTGGCAACGCCGGGACTGGTTTCTGGCTACTTTAATGCCGGCTTTTTGCTGATTAATCTTCCTGTCTGGACCACTGAGGATATTTCCCGCAAGGCCATCGAGATGTTACGCGATCCGGATGTGGTACAGCGTATCACTCACCTGGACCAGGATGTACTGAATATGTTACTGGTCGGCAAGGCGCGTTTTATTGGCAAGAAGTTTAATACCCAATTCAGCATCAATTACGAATTAAAGCGTGATGTGGTTAACCCTGTGGATGAAAATACGGTGTTCATTCATTATATTGGGCCGACTAAGCCCTGGCATCAATGGGGCAACTACCCTATCGCGCAAAGCTTTTTGAATGCGAAAAAGTTATCACCCTGGTGTAATGTTGAATTGCTGAAACCTAACAACAGTCATCAGTTGCGTTATGCGGCGAAGCATATGTTCAACCAGAAGCAATATTTCTCTGGTCTGGTAGATTATGCACTTTACTTTAAAAGCAAAATTATTAAATAAAAATAATTATAGGTGACGCAGTGGACTCATTTCCTGAAATAGAGATAGCAGAATATAAAGTTTTTGATGAGCGCTATGATAATAATGGTAATACATTAAATATCTCTTATGGAATTGATGAGAACTATCTTGATGGTGTCGGGGTGTCTATTACCTCGGTATTAATTCATAATGATATAAATGTTGCTTTTCATATTATCTGCGACAACTATACACAAAGCTTCGTTGATAAGATTGAAGCGTTGGTGCAAGAACATAAGATAAAAGTTTCATTATATCTTATCAATGTCAAATGCCTTGAGGTATTGCCGAAAACACAGGTCTGGTCAAGAGCCATGTATTTTCGACTTTTCGCTTTTGATTATTTGCACCGTAAACTAGAAAAATTGCTGTATCTTGATGCTGATGTCATTTGCAAAGGCCCGCTGGATTATCTTCTGGACCTTGATCTCAATGATAACGTCGCTGCTGTGGTAAAAGACGTTGACTCAATACAGTCCAGGGTAAATGAAAGGCTACCCTCTTTTAATCTTCAGGGTCGATATTTCAACTCCGGTGTTGTCTTGATAAATCTCAGGCGATGGGCTGAGAACCAATTAACTGCCAGGGCGTTGTCTCTTTTGACAGACAGTGATGGAAGTGCAACCTTTTTTAAATATCCGGATCAGGATGTCCTGAATATACTGCTGCGCGATAAAGTTTATTTTTTACCTCGTGAATACAATACAATTTATACCATTAAAAGTGAATTAAGCGATAAGACGCATGAAAAATATTTAAATATAATCCATGCTGATACAAAGCTGATTCACTATACAGGGGCGACAAAACCCTGGCATGCCTGGGCAAATTATCCCTCCGCGACTTATTATATTAATGCATTTATTAAATCACCGTGGAAAGGGGTTCCTGCCAAAGATGCGCGAACGATGGTTGAGTATAAAAAAAGATATAAACATCTTTTGGTTCAAAAACATTATCTGCGTGGAGTAATTGCGGGTGTAGCGTACCTCTATCGTAAAATTTTAGCGAAATAATACCTTTATAATTATGATCACTGAAACAAAAATTAAAAACTATACCGTATTTGTAAAACAAGATGGCGAGAAATACATTGATATTTTCAATGATTTTTTAACGCATAATCTTAAAGTGTTAAGAGTCTTTCGTAGTATTGAGGATACCAAGGTCGTATTAATTGATACTGACCATGGAAAATATATCCTGAAAGTATTTCACCCTAAAGTAAAAAATACTGAGCGATTTTTTAAGTCGTTGGTTAAAGGGGATTACTACGAAAAGCTTTTTTACCAGACCGATCGCGTGCGGCAGGAAGGTTTTGACGCCTTAAATGACTTTTATTTGCTTGCTGAAGTGAAGACTCTTCGTTATGTGCATACTTACATCATGATCATTGAATATATCGAGGGGGTTGAACTGGTAGACCTGCCTGTCATCTCCGATGATGTGAAAGAGAAGATAAAGCAATCCATTCAAGGGTTGCATCAGCATGGTATGGTCTCAGGTGATCCGCATAAAGGTAACTTCATATTACAAAATGATGAAATAAGAATAATCGATCTGTCCGGAAAAAGACCTTCCCGACAGAGAATGGCGAAAGATCGTATTGATTTAGAACGCCACTATGGTATTGAAAATAATAGAAAAGACTTGGGGTTTTATCTGCTGGTTTATAAGAAAAAATGGCGGAATTTCCTGCGCCGTCTGAAAGGTAAAAGTGTGCGCTAAGCTTCAATGTGATTATTTAGAATATTGCTTTTAGTCGTTCTAAATGCAAAAATGAGTTTGTATATTTTGTGAGCAAATCTGGTCGGTCTGGTTTGCTCATCCTCGCTAAAGATAAACCATGAACACTTTCCTCAAAGATTCATCGTGATTTAAGTTGCATGACAAACCTACAGGTTTCATATGAGTAATGTTAAGTTTATAACTCGAGCAGGTGTTCAGCAACTTATTGCCAACAGAACATCTGATAACGTGATCATTTTCTTATCGGGACCCACCTCCCGAGGGACACCGCTTTCTCTTTTGCAGAACAATGATGTCATTACTGTTAACGGCGCTGCGGAATACTTGCTCAGTAATAGTATTACTCCCTTCATTTATGTCTTAACAGATGCGCGTTTTTTGCTACAAAGACGTCACGATTTTTATAAATTTAGCCGGGCGAGTAAGTTTACAGTCGTTAATATGGATGTTTATGAAGCCGCTACTGAAGAAGATAAGAAATATATGCGGACTCATTGTTTGATTTTACGCGCATTTTATAAACGTGAAAAAGGCGGCTTTTTCAAGAAACTGAAGCTAGAAATGCTTTCAAAATGGAATAAGAATCTCTTGATTCGGGTGCCCATTTCTAAACGTAAAAGACTGGTGGGATTTAGTAAAGATATCAGTTTAGGTTACTGCTCATGCCATACAGTGGCGTATACGGCGATGCAGATAGCGTATTCATTAGGTTATGACAACACGATCTGTTCCGGATTAGATATCACCGGGAGCTGTGCGCGTTTTTATGATGAGAGTCGCAATCCAATGCCTTCTGAACTGAGCAAGGATTTAATCAAAATTCTGCCATTTTTCCAGTTCATGTGTGAGAGCGTTGATGACTTTAATATCTATAATCTGTCTGACGATACCGCAATAAGCTATGATATTATTCCCTATATTAAGGCAGCGGATGTCGCAGCGTTACCCTCCAGACAGCACATCAGGAACAATGCGCACGATCTTCACGATCGTGCCGATTCTTATGTAAGTTAGTATTAACCTCTTTTATATTTGTAGTGTGGTAACTCGCATGGGTTTAGGTGCTTTTCATAAGAAAAAAAGATTCTGCATTAATAAAATCAAGATTAATTTTTTGTCATTTTTCTTCACCAGGAAAAAGAATGCAAAAATTAATGCAGACAAGATTCAGACTTGCTTGCTAATCCATGATAACAACAAGTTAGGCGATTTAATTGTATTGAGTTCGCTGTATCGCGAACTGACTAATCGTGGTGTACAACTGTCAATATTAACCACGGAAACGGGGAAAGCGTTTCTTTCTGGTAATCGTCGGATACATCAGTTTTATATTAAAAAATCAAATGCAATCAGTGATGTACTGGCATTACGTAAATGTCTTTCCCGCGAATCTTTCGATATCGTACTTGATCCTTTTGAAACCATGCCTTCCTTTGGTCACAGCCTGTTGCTGTCGGGTGTCAGACGCGCTCATATCCTGGGTTTTGATAAGTGGTATAAACGTTACTACACCGTTTACCATCCGCATGATGAGAAGTTAACGGCGCACATGTGTACACGGGCCAGTGAAATACTGCGTTATTTTTATGGCGATGAACGTCATGAATTTGATGTGAGTTATGATTTACCGCTGCCAGAGTCGGTTGAAAAAGATGTTCTGAATTTTGTTGGCGACTCAAAAATAATTATTATCAATGCATTAGGGGCAAAGAAAATCTGCCGACTGTCTGATGAGCAGATCGGTACGATTTATTCGCATCTCTGTAAACAGTATCCGGATTACCGAATTATTTTTACCGGCTTAGCCGAAGATATTCGCTCTATTGCGATACCGGGCATTGAATCACTGCCCTTTAAAGAATTCATTTATACGGTTGCACTGACAAAATTCAGTCAGTATGTGATCTCCGTGGATACCGCACTGGTCCATATTGCATCGGCATATGAAATTCCTACGCTCGCGCTTTACCCAAATGCGCGACAAACGACCTACCCCTCACACCTCATCTGGGCACCGAATAACTGCAATGCGTTACAGGTGGTCTCTCCTACGTATACGGTGAAGGATATTAGCCTGAAGGTGCTGACTGAATCGGTAGAGGGGTTGCTGTCAAAACACCAGAAGTGAGTGATAGCTCACTTCTGATCATCAGGTTATTGTGACGCAATATCGCCGTGCTGTCGGTTTTTCTTGAGGAAAAGCATTAAAACGATCGCGGTTATTAAGATGATTGGCACGCTCCGGGACCAGAGAATAACATCACTCAGCCCGATTCCAATGGCGGCTAACGTTAAGGCAAACAGTCCCAGCGAACGGTGATAATAGACCGTAAAGAACAACGCGATATAGAAGAAAAGCGTCGACAGAACCCCGGCAATCCCTTTCAGTGAGGCGGCTTCGATGAACTCATTGTGCAAATGGACATTCGAAAATTCGAGTGCGCCTTGCAGGTACTTATGTTCTTTCGCTAATTCCGTCATTCGCTGTGCCCGCGTATCGGCCGAGCGTGCCGCGAACGGCGCGTCTTTAAAGATATCAAAGCCAATCTCATACATCGCCAGCCGTGCGCCCAGAGAACTATTACTGTTGCCCTGACTGTAGCGATTCAAATCTGAAACACCTTCATGGTAACGGTTATAAATCGGCTTACTGAATATGGCGATCAGGACAACCAGCGCAATCAAAAAGCCAATGACTGAAAAGAAGAGTTTTTTTGGCGACTTGATATACCCGGCAACCAACGACAGCGCACAGATCACCGGGAAGATCAACAGCGTGGAACGCGTCTGGGTAAGTGCCAGGGCATAGAATATCGCGATGGCATTCAATAAAAATAATATCGGGTGATTCCGCTGGGTGTAGAGAATCGATATTCCGCTGACAATCCCGACAAACATAATGGAGTAGGCGGCGCCCGTAGCCGTACCAATGCCGAAATCAAGACGAGCCATGCCAGTAGTGGATTTTATGTAATATGCATATCCCGCGATAAAAAATGACAGTGAATACAGGATATAAAGCGGTAACTCTTTCTTAATGCGAATTCTTGACGTCAGCGCCAATAAAGTAAGAAAAGCGCCAAAGAGAAAGATTTTCGCCGTGTTCAAATAACTGTGATAGGTCGCGCGAAAGGGAGAGTGATCAACCTTAAAGGCGGAATACCAGACGACATCCAGCGCGCCGATGCTAAAAATAGCGAGCGGTAGCAACCAATACTGTACCGAATAGCTTTCAGGTTTACCGCGTAATAGCAGCGCCAACAGACCCAATATCGCCGTAACATTATATAACTTCATGCTTAGCGTATTATCAAACATTGCGACAATCAGCGTGATGGCACAGAGCAAATAAGTTGTTACTTCCAGTGCTGAAGACGTCTTCGTGGCGTAGTGACGCCAGGGACTGATAAGACTCAAGGTTGGCATTCAATTACCTTTATAATAATGATGATAGTTCGTCGCGGACTGAATCAGCGTTTAGCATTGCTAATTGATTTCCTGGCGCACGACACGCCACCTGGTTCTTCCCGTAACCACCAATGAGCCCTGGATCCGTAGGACCGTACAACGTGACATTAGGTCGATCGAGTGCGGCGGTCAGATGGCTTAACCCCGTATCGACTGAAACGACAAATTTTGCTCCCGCCAGCACGCGTGCGACGCCTTCCAGCGTCATTCGCGGTAATACCTCCACGTGAGCGAATCCCTCAGATAACCTCTTCGCCCGTGCTTCTTCATGAGGCGCGCCCCAGGGCAATTTAATGCTTATCCCACTGTCAGCTAACAGACCGATTAACGCTCGCCAGTTTGCCTCCGGCCAGTGCTTATCATCGCGCGTTGTGGCATGCAAAAAGACGGCATAGGGCTGTTCACCCGTACTTCCGAAGGTAAGGAAATGCTGCGCAATGGCATAATCGCCCTGCGACGCCGGTTTTTGATAGCCTAAACTTTTTGCAAACAGTTCGCGCGTACGCTCTACGGCATGCTGTTGTCTGGCAATATGATGGCGGCGATTATAGAACAGGCTGGCCAGCGGTTCACGCGCGGTTTGCCAGTCCATGCCGTGTTTTACCCCGTGCGCCAGACGTGTGACCAGCGCCGCGCTTTTCACCAGTCCCTGGGCGTCGATGATAGCGTCATAGTGCTCAGCCTGTACGGCATCGCGAAAGGCTTTGCGTTCTGCTTTAATCGGCGCGGAAAACCAGGTTTTACGCCAACGGCGAATCGCCACGGGGATGACACGGTTCACCGCGGCATGCCAGGACGGTATCTGCGCAAACCCTTCTTCAACCACCCAGTCAAACTGAATATCGGGGATGGCCTGTTGTGCATCCGTGAGTGCCGGCAGGGTATGTAGCACATCACCCATTGAGGACGTTTTGACGATCAGAACCCGCATTCGTCAGGCTTCCTCTTGTAGTAACAGACTGTTGAGTTCTTCCAGTACGCGCGCCGGCGTAATGTCGATCAGACTCTGATGATAGCCTTCGGCGGCATCGCCTTTGCGTACTTTGTGATAGCCCGTTATCAGGCGAATTACACGTGCTTTATGTGACAGAGGCGGGGTGAAATCCGGGCTACTTGGGCCATAGAGAGCGACCAGCGGGCGATTCAGCGCCGCGGCGACGTGCATCAGGCCGGAGTCGTTGGTGACAACGGCTTTACACGCGCCAATCAATATGACCGCCTGTTCGAGCTGTGTTTCGCCCGCCAGGTTACGACACCACGCCTGTTGTTCATCACTCAATGTCGCCAGAATTTCGTTTCCAGCCTCATGATCTTTCGCCGAGCCAAACAGCACTAGCTGATAGCCTTCATCGATGAGCTGTTTCGCCAGTTCCGCATAATGGTAGTGCGGCCAGCGTTTTGCCGGACCGAACTCCGCGCCGGGGCAAAAGCCAATCATCGGACGTTCGTCAGAAAGCGAAAACGCGCTGCAGGTTAACGACTTTTCACCTTCGCTCACCTGGAGTTGCGGCCACAATAGCGGCTGCGGCAGATCTTTCGCCGTGCGCATCACGCCTTTATCGTAGGCCAGCGCCACGTAACGCTCGACCATTAAGGGCCAGGCGGCTTTATCCAGTACGCGCGCATCGTTAAGCAGGCCGTAGCGCATTTCACCGCGCCAGCCCGTACGGTGAGGGATACCGGCAAAGAAAGGAACCAGCGCTGATTTAAACGAGTTGGGCAACACGTAAGCGCGATCATAGCGTTTTTCACGCAGACTGTGACCCAGTTTGCGGCGTTCGCCAAGTTCGAGTGCGCCGTGGCCGAGCGGCATTGGAATTGCCTCGTTGACTTCCGGCATCCGCGATAACAACGGACGGCACCATGCCGGTGCCATCACATCGATTATCGCCTGGGGATAGCGCGCCTTGAGCGTGCGATAGAGACTTTGCGACATCATCATGTCGCCTACCCATGACGGGCCAATCACCAGAATCCTCATAGATTGCCTGCCTTACGCGTCGCGGTTCAGCCAGGTCATATATTCCGTAACGCCTTCGGCAACGGTCTTGAAGGGCTTATCGTAGCCCGCAGCGCGCAGGTTGGTCAGATCGGCCTGAGTAAATGCCTGGTAGCGACCTTTCAGTTTTTCCGGGAACGGAATGTACTCAAGTTCACTTTTCTTATGGTATGCCAGCGCGGCATCTGCCACCGCCTGGAAAGATTCTGCACGACCGGTACCCAGGTTAAAGATGCCGGACACGCCGTTCTCCCAGAACCACAGATTTACATCCGCCACGTCGCCGACGTACACGAAGTCACGCTTGAAGTTTTCGCTACCTTCAAACAGCTTCGGCGTTTCGCCGTTGTTGAGTTGCGTATTGAGATGGAAAGCCACGCTTGCCATGCTACCTTTATGGCCTTCGCGGGGTCCGTAGACGTTGAAGTAACGGAAGCCGACGATCTGTGAATTGGCTTCTGGCAGGATCTGACGCACATACTCGTCAAACAGGAATTTAGAGTAACCGTAAACGTTCAGCGGTTTCTCATATTCGCGGGATTCGATGAAGTCAGACGTGCGACCGCCATAGGTGGCAGCGGAAGAGGCATACAGGAACGGAATTTCGCGCTCCAGGCAGTAATGCAGCAGCTCTTTGGAGTACTGATAGTTGTTATCCATCATGTACTTGCCGTCCCACTCGGTGGTGGAAGAGCAGGCCCCTTCGTGGAAAATGGCTTCGATCTCGCCGAACTCTTCGCCCGCCATAATCTGGATTAAGAAATCTTCTTTATCCATATAGTCGGCAATGTTCAGATCCACCAGGTTAACAAACTTGGTGCCGTCTTTCAGGTTGTCCACCACCAGGATATCGGTGATACCTTTATCATTCAGGGACTTAACGATGTTGCTGCCGATAAAGCCCGCGCCGCCGGTAACGATGATCATAACTGTAACCTTCGAATTGTGGAGTCAGAGACAATCTCAGACACGAATACTTCTATCATATCACTACACGGCGCTGGCTACAGCCATTCACCGAAAGTGGTATGCCTGAGCGTGATTTATGCTTATTTTTTGACAAGTACAAATGCTTCATCTCGTATCAACCTATGGCTTTCGGTAATATGTGCTGAAATTTGCCCAGTCTGGAGAATCGCGATGCGTGGAGATTTTTATCAGCAGTTAGCCAACGATCTGGAAACCGCTCGTGCGGAAGGATTGTTTAAAGAAGAGCGCATTATCACATCCGCTCAACAAGCGGATATCACTGTGGCGGATGGTAGCCACGTCATTAACTTTTGTGCCAATAACTACCTGGGGCTGGCGAACCACCCGGAACTGATTGCGGCAGCAAAAGCGGGAATGGATTCTCATGGTTTCGGCATGGCTTCGGTGCGTTTTATTTGTGGCACTCAGGACAGCCACAAAGAGCTTGAGCAGAAGCTGGCTGCATTCCTGGGGATGGAAGATGCGATTCTCTACTCTTCCTGCTTTGATGCTAACGGTGGCCTGTTTGAAACACTGCTGGGTGCGGAAGACGCCATTATCTCCGACGCACTGAACCACGCGTCTATTATTGATGGTGTGCGTCTGTGTAAAGCTAAACGCTATCGCTATGCCAACAACGATATGCAGGAGCTTGAAGCTCGTCTGAAAGAAGCGCGTGAAGCCGGTGCGCGTCATGTGCTGATTGCCACCGATGGTGTGTTCTCGATGGACGGCGTGATTGCCAATCTGAAGGGCGTTTGCAATCTGGCAGATAAATACGATGCCCTGGTGATGGTAGACGACTCCCACGCGGTCGGTTTTGTCGGTGAAAACGGTCGTGGTTCCCATGAATACTGCGATGTGATGGGCCGGGTCGATATTATCACCGGTACGCTTGGTAAAGCGCTGGGCGGGGCTTCTGGTGGTTATACCGCGGCGCGCAAAGAAGTGGTTGAGTGGCTACGCCAGCGTTCTCGTCCGTACCTGTTCTCCAACTCGCTGGCACCAGCGATTGTCGCCGCTTCCATCAAAGTGCTGGAGATGGTTGAAGCGGGCAGCGAGCTACGTGACCGTTTGTGGGCGAACGCGCGTCAGTTCCGTGAGCAAATGTCGGCGGCGGGCTTTACCCTGGCGGGAGCCGATCACGCCATTATTCCGGTCATGCTTGGCGATGCGGTAGTGGCGCAGAAATTTGCTCGTGAGCTGCAAAAAGAGGGGATTTACGTCACCGGTTTCTTCTATCCGGTCGTTCCGAAAGGTCAGGCGCGTATTCGTACCCAGATGTCTGCGGCGCATACCCCTGAGCAAATTACGCGTGCAGTAGAAGCATTCACGCGTATTGGTAAACAACTGGGCGTTATCGCCTGAGGGTGTGAGATGAAAGCGTTATCCAAACTGAAAGCGGAAGAGGGCATCTGGATGACCGACGTTCCGGAACCGGAAGTCGGCCACAACGATCTACTGATTAAAATCCGTAAAACAGCCATCTGCGGCACTGACGTTCACATCTATAACTGGGATGAATGGTCGCAAAAAACCATCCCGGTTCCTATGGTTGTCGGCCATGAGTACGTTGGCGAAGTGGTCGGTATCGGTCAGGAAGTGAAAGGCTTCAAAATCGGCGACCGCGTGTCTGGGGAAGGGCACATTACCTGCGGACACTGCCGTAACTGTCGTGGCGGACGCACGCACCTGTGCCGTAATACCACAGGTGTGGGCGTGAACCGTCCGGGCTGTTTCGCAGAATACCTGGTGATCCCGGCGTTCAACGCGTTCAAAATTCCGGACAATATCTCGGATGACCTGGCCTCCATCTTTGACCCGTTTGGCAATGCGGTGCATACGGCGTTGTCGTTCGATCTGGTCGGCGAAGACGTGCTGGTGTCGGGGGCTGGCCCTATCGGTATCATGGCGGCGGCGGTAGCGAAGCACGTGGGCGCACGCAACGTGGTGATCACCGACGTGAACGAATACCGTCTTGAACTGGCGCGTAAGATGGGTATCACCCGCGCAGTCAACGTGTCGAAAGAGAGCCTGAATGAGGTGATGGACGAACTGGGCATGACTGAAGGGTTTGATGTTGGCCTGGAGATGTCCGGTGCGCCGCCAGCATTCCGCGCGATGCTTGACACCATGAATCACGGTGGTCGGATTGCGATGCTGGGCATTCCTCCCTCAGACATGTCTATCGACTGGACGAAGGTGATCTTTAAGGGGCTGTTCATTAAAGGCATTTACGGCCGCGAGATGTTCGAAACCTGGTACAAGATGGCCGCGCTGATTCAGTCTGGTCTGGATCTGTCGCCGATCATCACCCACCGCTTCTCGATTGATGAGTTCCAGAAAGGCTTTGACGCCATGCGTTCAGGCCAGTCCGGGAAAGTCATTCTCAGCTGGAATTAATCAGATAAGGCCGGAAAATCCGGCCTTATTTCCTGAGGAATATCTGGAAAGTTGTAAAGAATTGTCATTGTCATAAATAATTCGTAATTGCGTCGTAGTCTTATATTGCTGTTTACCTGATGCCCCTACGCTGAAGTCTCCTGGAACCTTTACAAATATTATTATCAGCCTTAATCGTTTCTTAATACAAAGGCTGTAAAAAGGCGGATAACTTCAAAGGCATTCGGTAATTTATTATGATGAAAAGTACAAACAGACTCAGTGTTATTATCCCGTTATATAATGCGGGTAATGATTTTAAAGCCTGCATGGAATCTCTCATCGCGCAAACATGGACTGCCCTGGAAATTATTATTGTCAATGACGGGTCAACGGATAATTCTGTTGATATAGCAAAGTATTACGCCGAAAACTATCCTCATGTACGACTGCTCCACCAGGCGAATGCCGGAGCATCGGTCGCCCGTAACCGCGGGATGGAGGTGGCGAGTGGTAAGTACATCGCATTTGTTGATGCCGATGACCTCGTCTATCCGCACATGTACGAAACGCTAATGACAATGGCGCTGGAGGACGATCTGGACGTCGCGCAGTGCAATGCCGACTGGAGCGAGCGGGATACCGGCGTGACCTGGCAATCTATTCCGACCGACCGGATCCGTTCAACCGGCGTACTCACCGGTCCTGACTGGCTGCGTATGGCGCTTTCATCCCGCCGCTGGACCCACGTGGTGTGGATGGGGGTTTATCGTCGGGATGTGATTGAAAAGAATAACATCCGCTTTATTCCCGGATTACATCATCAGGATATTGTGTGGACCACGGAATTTATGTTTAACGCGCTGCGTGCGCGTTATACGGAAGAATCCTTGTATAAATATTTCTTACATAATAATTCTGTCAGCCGACTGAAACGTCAGGGTAATAAAAATCTGAACTATCAGCGACATTACATTAAGATCACCCGCTTATTAGAGAAGCTGAATCGGAATTACGCAGACAGGATTACTATCTATCCTGAATTTCATCAACAAATAACGTATGAAGCATTGCGTGTTTGTCATTCCGTGCGCAAAGAACCCGATATTTTGACGCGTCAGCGAATGATTGCCGAGATTTTTACCTCGGGGATGTATAAACGTATGATAATGAACGTGCGCAGCGCCAAGGTCGCCTATCAGGCGTTACTGTGGTCAGTGAGATTGTACCAATGGCGCGACAAAACGCGTTCGCACCATCGTACTGCACGTAAAGCGCTTAACCTGGGTTAACGCTGTTATCGCGGGGCGATTTTCCCCAGCCTTGCCACTGATTCTGGAACCAGTTCACCAGCGTGCTCTGACTGATGCTTTCGCTTAACACGCTGAAGAATCGACTGGTATAGACCGGTTCTACAGGTTTCTTCGCTTTACACAACGCCACGCCGCGGAATGGATTTCGCGGGGCGTCGTTGGTTTTCGGCGGTGTCAAATTCGGCGTGGAGGTATCTACCTGCGGCTCATTGAGCAGGCTGCTCGGACGGACAAGGGTGATGTCGGCTGGCAGGTCATACACCATTTGCTGTAACACACGTACCGTCGACGGATGAGGGTGGCCTATCGCGATGGCAGAACCGTTGCGGCGTGCCAGATCAATCGCGCGGGTAAACTGGCGGCGAATGTCCGCGTCGTTTTGCGTGTCGTCGAGAAACACTTTCCGCTTAATCACCTTTACGCCGGTTCCGGATGCGGCACGCATCGCCTGACTGTTACCGATGGTCATACTGTCGAGAAAATAGAGATCGTAGCGTTCCAGCGCCTGCATCACTTTTTGCATACCAAACAGGCTGGAAGTCATTGCGCTGCCCATGTGGTTGTTGAGCCCCACCGCGTAAGGCACTTTGCCAACCGCCTCGCGAATGATCCGTTCAATTTCGTCGCTGCTCATCTCCGGACGTAGGGTGTCTTTCTCCAGCGGCTGTTTACTCAGCGGTGCCATCGGCAGATGGATCAGCACTTCATGACCGCTGTTATGCGCTTTGGTCGCCATTTCGCGCGCATGAGGCGCATTGGGTAGCACGGCGACGGAGATTTGAGAGGGCATCGCCAGCACCTGATTTTCGTAATGCGGGCGGTAGCCAAAATCGTCAATGACGATGGCGAGTTTGCCAGCAAAAACAGGGGAGGCGAATGCCAGCAGGCTGGCGAATGAAAGAACAGTACGACGAAACTGAGGCAAAACTTATCTTCCCAACCACGGTTGTGGATTGACGGCCTGACCCTGGCGACGAATTTCGAAATAGAGCGACGGTCGACCCTGACCCCCGCTGCTACCCACCAGCGCAATCGGCTGGCCGGCGCGAACCTGCGTACCGACACTGACCAGCGCACTCTGGTTGTAGCCATAAAGACTCATGTCGCCCTTGCCGTGTTCAACGACGACGACCAGTCCGTATCCCTGCAGCCAGTCCGCCAGAATGACGCGACCATCGGCAATGGCTTTCACTTCAGTGCCTTCAGACGCACCGATAACCATCCCCTTCCAACGTAGCTCACCTTGCAGTTGTTCGCCATAGCGATGCAGCGTGGGACCGCGAACGGGCCAGAATGCCTGGCCGCGTGGCGAACCCAGACCGCCGGTGCGCGACATCAGCGATTTCTCACTGTCTGTGGGCTTGTACGTGGTGCCTTTGCGGGTGGCCTCTTTCTGGCGATTACGTACCGCTTCCGCCTCGCGTGCTTCGCGTTCGGCACGGGCTTTGGCGGCCGCCTCGGCACGGGCAATGCTGTTACGCAAACGGGATTCGTTGGCGCGCAGTTCACTGAGCTGTTGCTGGCCTTGCTGAATGGAGGATTCCAGCCCGGCGAGGGTTTTCTTACGTTCGTTACGCGCCTGTTCAAGCTTCGCCTGCTGGGCGCGCTGTTCATACAGCAGCGTCTGTTGCTGACTCTGCTTCTCTTCCAGTTCGGCACGCTGGGCGGCGACCTCTTCGCGAGTCTGCTTCAACTCGTTGATCGTCTCCTGGCGCGCCTGGTTCAGATAACCAAAGTAGGCCTGCAAACGCTGGCCGCGCTGGCTCTCTTCACCGCTGAGGATAAGCTGAATACCGGTGTGTTCACCCTGGCGAAACGCGGCATCCAACTGCGCGGCGAGGCTGCGCTCCTGGTTGGCTTTCTGCCGTTCCAGCTTCGCAATAGAAGCATTCATCTCATCGATTTGTTTGTTCAGCTGCGCAAGCGTGTTTTGCGTTTCACGTAACTGGCGTGTGGCGGCGGAGATGGCCTCTTCCTGCGCCTTCAGTTGCGCAAGCAGGCCAGAACGTTGTTGCTGTTGCTGACGAACAGCACGTTCTTTGGCGGCGATATCTGCCTGAATGGATTTAAGCTGATCGCGGTCATCCGCGTGGGCGGAAAAGGCGCACAACAATACGCCAGCGCTCACCACGCTGGCGTAAATCAAGGGCCTGACTGAAAACCGTCTTGGTTTCATGGCCCCATTTTCGCTATTTATCGTCTTTCCCCTCATGGGGAAGGATTATTCCACGATGAACAGCGGCTTACCAGTCATCTCTTGCGGGATTTCCATGCCCATTAGCGTCAACATGGTGGGGGCGATATCGGAAAGTTTGCCGCCTTCCACCGCTTTCACATTTTTGTTGCCGACATAAATCAGCGGAACCGGCAGGTTAGTGTGCGCGGTGTGCGCCTGACCGGTTGCCGGATCGCGCATTTGCTCGGCGTTGCCGTGGTCAGCGGTGATCAGCAGTTGACCGCCAACGGACTCAACCGCTTTTGCCACCTGCTCAACACAGTGGTCCAGCGCTTCAACCGCTTTAACCGCCGCTTCCATCACACCGGTATGACCGACCATGTCGCCGTTCGGGTAGTTACAGATGATGGTGTCGTATTTCCCGCTTTCGATAGCGGCCACCAGTTTTTCGGTCAGCTCTGCGGAGCTCATTTCCGGCTGCAGATCGTAGGTCGCCACTTTCGGTGAGTTGATCAGGATGCGGTCTTCACCGGTGAACGGTTCTTCAACGCCGCCGTTGAAGAAGAAGGTGACGTGGGCGTATTTTTCGGTTTCAGAGATACGCAGCTGCGTTTTGTCATTCTTCGCCATCCACTCGCCAAACGTGTTCGCCAGCGAGGCGGGCGGATAGGCAACGGCCGTTTTGATGTCCGCAGCGTATTCGGTCAGCATCACGAAGTTCAGATTAACCACTTTCTTGCGCGCGAAGCCGTCGAAGTCGGCGTTAACAAAAGCACGGGTGATTTCACGCGCGCGGTCAGCACGGAAGTTCATGAAAATGAGCGCGTCGCCGTCTTCCATCGCGGCATCGGCCTGGCCTGTGGCGCGGATCACGGTGGCTTTCACGAATTCATCGTTTTCATCGCGGGCATAGGCGGCCTGCAGACCTTCAACGGCGGTATTAGCCTGGAATTCACCCTGCGCCAGCGTCATCAGGTCATACGCTTTCTCCACGCGATCCCAACGGTTGTCGCGGTCCATCGCATAGTACCGGCCAATGATAGAGGCGACGCGACCTTTGCCCAGCGCGGCAAATTTCTCTTCGAATTTTTTCAGTGATGACTCAGCGCTGCGTGGCGGCGTATCGCGGCCATCGAGGAAAGCATGCAGATAGATTTTTTCTGCGCCACGCTCAGCGGCCAGTTCAATCATCGCCATGATGTGATCTTCGTGGCTATGGACGCCACCGGCAGAGAGCAGACCCATGATGTGCACGGCTTTACCGGCGTTTTTCGCCTGGTCAACCGTGGCAGTCAGCGTTGGGTTGGCAAAGAAAGTGCGTTCTTTAATTTCAACGTCCAGACGGGTCAGGTCCTGATACACGATGCGGCCCGCGCCCAGGTTAACGTGACCGACTTCGGAGTTACCCATCTGACGATCGGGCAGGCCCACTTCCAGACCGGAAGCATCGATCAGGGTATGCGGGCGTTTTGCCCACAGCGCATCCATTACCGGGGTTTTGGCATTAAAAATGGCGTTATCCTGGCTGTCTTCACGGTAGCCATAGCCATCCAGAATCACCAGTACCATAGGTTTTTTAGAAACCGACATTGCGACAACCTCATACTCAAGAGTCAAAATTTGCGTAATTTTACTACAGCTGAATCGATAAAATAGCCTCTGAAGATCAAAATATACGACCGCTCGCGGCAAGCCGATGCCAGATTTGCGCTTTTTTTTCGTCGTGCCCCGCAAAATTGCATTCCAGCTAACGCGCTGGCTGTATTTGCCGCACCGCGCAGGTATACTCCTTTCCTGGTTTTTTTAATCACTACGTCGGGAGTTGTTACCCCCCATGCAAGAAATTATGCAATTTGTTGGCCGTCATCCCATACTGAGTATCGCCTGGATCGCGTTACTGGTGGCGGTTCTTGTGACTACGTTTAAGAGCCTGACCTCGAAAGTGAAGGTGATTACTCGTGGTGAAGCTACGCGTCTGATCAACAAAGAAGACGCTGTGGTTGTGGATTTACGTCAGCGTGATGACTTCCGTAAAGGCCATATCGCAGGTTCTATCAATCTGTTGCCGAGCGAAATCAAAGCCAACAATGTTGGTGAGCTTGAGAAGCACAAAGACAAACCGGTTATCGTGGTAGACGGTTCTGGCATGCAGTGCCAGGAGCCTGCAAACGCACTGACGAAAGCTGGTTTTGCGCAAGTATTCGTGCTGAAAGAAGGCGTCGCTGGCTGGGCTGGCGAAAACTTGCCTTTGGTGCGCGGCAAATAATTTACCTGTCGTCTTTCATGATGCAGGCCGTTAGCTGCAATTAGGCCCCCAGCGACTTATTGTTATAAGCTTCTGGGGACACTCCATTTTGCAGCCGCCCTGCAACATGAAATTTCAGGGTAAAAAAACAGGAGCTAAATTATGGCCAATGTTGAAATCTATACCAAAGAAACCTGCCCGTATTGCCATCGTGCAAAAGCACTGCTGAGCAGCAAGGGCGTGAGTTTTCAGGAGTTGCCGATCGATGGCAATGCCGCCAAGCGTGAAGAGATGATCAAACGCAGCGGTCGCACCACGGTTCCCCAGATTTTTATTGACGCACAGCACATTGGCGGCTGTGATGACTTGTATGCATTGGATGCACGTGGTGGACTGGATCCCCTGCTGAAATAACGTGTGAACGTTGGCATTACATTGCGCAGTATTTAAGGACAACACTTAAGGGTTTTCTACACATGTCAGAACAAAACAACACCGAAATGACTTTCCAGATCCAACGTATTTATACCAAGGATATTTCTTTCGAAGCGCCGAACGCGCCGCACGTTTTCCAGAAAGATTGGCAGCCAGAAGTTAAACTTGATCTGGATACGGCATCTACTCAACTGGCAGATGACGTTTACGAAGTGGTACTGCGTGTTACCGTAACGGCCTCCCTGGGCGAAGAAACCGCGTTCCTGTGTGAAGTTCAGCAGGGCGGTATTTTCTCCATCGCGGGTATCGAAGGCACCCAGATGGCACATTGCCTGGGCGCATACTGCCCGAACATTCTGTTCCCGTATGCTCGTGAGTGCATCACCAGCATGGTATCCCGCGGTACATTCCCGCAACTGAACCTTGCGCCGGTTAACTTCGATGCGCTGTTCATGAACTATTTGCAGCAGCAGGCTGGCGAAGGTACTGAAGAACATCAGGATGCCTGATGAACCAACGTAATGCTTCAATGACTGTGATCGGTGCCGGCTCGTACGGCACCGCTCTTGCCATCACCCTGGCAAGAAATGGCCACGAGGTTGTCCTCTGGGGCCATGACCCTGAACATATCGCAACGCTTGAACGCGACCGCTGTAACGCCGCGTTTCTCCCCGATGTGCCTTTTCCCGATACGCTCCATCTTGAAAGCGATCTCGCCACTGCGCTGGCAGCCAGCCGTAATATTCTCGTCGTCGTACCCAGCCATGTCTTTGGTGAAGTGCTGCGCCAGATTAAACCGCTGATGCGTCCTGATGCGCGTCTGGTGTGGGCGACCAAAGGGCTGGAAGCGGAAACCGGGCGTCTGTTACAGGACGTGGCCCGCGAGGCGTTAGGCGATCAAATTCCGCTGGCGGTTATCTCTGGCCCAACGTTTGCGAAAGAACTGGCGGCAGGTTTACCGACAGCTATTTCGCTGGCCTCGACCGATCAGACCTTTGCTGATGATCTTCAGCAGCTGCTGCACTGCGGCAAAAGTTTCCGCGTTTACAGTAACCCGGATTTCATTGGCGTGCAGCTTGGCGGCGCGGTGAAAAACGTCATTGCCATTGGTGCGGGGATGTCCGACGGTATCGGTTTTGGTGCGAATGCGCGTACGGCGCTGATCACCCGTGGGCTGGCTGAAATGTCGCGTCTTGGCGCGGCGCTGGGTGCCGACCCTGCCACCTTTATGGGCATGGCGGGGCTTGGCGATCTGGTGCTTACCTGTACCGACAACCAGTCGCGTAACCGCCGTTTTGGCATGATGCTCGGTCAGGGCATGGATGTACAAAGCGCGCAGGAGAAGATTGGTCAGGTGGTGGAAGGCTACCGCAATACGAAAGAAGTCCGCGAACTGGCGCATCGCTTCGGCGTAGAAATGCCAATAACCGAGGAAATTTATCAAGTATTATATTGCGGAAAAAACGCGCGCGAGGCAGCATTGACGTTATTAGGTCGTGCACGCAAGGATGAGCGAAGCAGCCACTAGTCTCAAGGATCCGTTTTTAAAAAATGACCCGGCCCGCGAAGAACGGGCCGGTCGTTAGCCTCATTACCTGGAGCCCGCAATGCCGTGTGAAGAACTGGATATCGTCTGGAACAATATAAAAACCGAAGCCCGCGCTCTGGCAGACTGTGAGCCTATGCTGGCCAGTTTTTACCACGCAACGCTACTCAAGCATGAGAATCTGGGCAGTGCGCTAAGCTACATGCTGGCGAACAAACTGGCATCGCCCATTATGCCCGCCATTGCGATCCGTGAAGTGGTCGAAGAAGCGTACGCAGCAGACCCGGAAATGATCGCCTCAGCAGCCTGTGATATTCAGGCCGTCCGCACGCGTGACCCGGCGGTCGATAAATACTCCACTCCGCTTTTGTACCTGAAAGGTTTTCATGCCTTGCAGGCCTACCGTATTGGTCACTGGTTATGGAATGAAGGCCGCCGCGCGCTGGCAATCTTCCTGCAAAACCAGGTCTCCGTAACGTTCCAGGTGGATATTCACCCCGCGGCGAAGATTGGTCGTGGGATTATGCTCGATCATGCCACCGGCATTGTCGTCGGTGAGACGGCGGTGATCGAAGATGACGTGTCGATCCTGCAATCGGTCACCCTCGGCGGGACCGGTAAAACCAGTGGCGATCGTCATCCCAAAATTCGTGAAGGCGTGATGATTGGCGCGGGGGCGAAAATCCTCGGCAATATCGAAGTCGGACGTGGGGCAAAAATTGGCGCCGGTTCCGTGGTGTTACAACCCGTTCCGCCGCACACCACCGCCGCTGGCGTCCCGGCGCGCATTGTCGGTAAGCCAGACAGCGATAAGCCGTCAATGGATATGGATCAGCATTTCAACGGGATACACCATACGTTTGAGTACGGCGACGGTATTTGATCTCTTGCCCGGTGGTGCTGTGCTTACCGGGCCTACAAAACCGTAGGTCGGATAAGGCGACAGCCGCCATCCGACGATTCAAAGTGTGCGCAAGACTGCGCCAGGATATCCCAACTGGCGCCACGCCTCATACACCACCACCGACACGGCATTTGACAGGTTCATACTGCGGCTGTCCGGCATCATCGGAATACGTATTTTTTGTTCAGCGGGCAGGACATCGAGAATGCTGGCTGGCAGACCGCGCGTCTCCGGACCAAACATCAGATAGTCGCCATCCTGATAGCTCACCGCGCTGTGTGCAGGCGTGCCCTTGGTCGTCAGCGCGAACATGCGCTGCGGTTTTTCAGCTTCGAGAAATGCAGCGTAATCATGATGGCGAACCACCGCAGTAAATTCATGATAATCCAGTCCCGCGCGGCGCAGGCGTTTGTCGTCCCAGGTAAAGCCCATCGGCTCAATAATATGCAGACGAAAGCCTGTGTTTGCGCACAGACGAATGATGTTGCCCGTGTTCGGCGGGATTTCTGGTTCAAATAAGACGATGTTGAGCATGCTGCCCCCTTAATTACGGGGGGCAGAATAACACTTTCATTACGCCGCATCACCTTGCGATAGCGGTGCCAGTGCGGCAGGGAGCTTGTTGATTTCCTGTACCAGGGAATCCTTGCTGATGTCGGTGATGGATTTCGCACCGGTCAGCGTCATGGCAACTTTCATCTCTTTTTCAATCAGATTCAGCAAGTTTGCCACTCCCGCCTGACCTGCCGTCGCCAGCGCGTACAGATACGCACGGCCCAGCAAAACGGTATCTGCGCCCAGCGCAATCATTCGCACCACGTCCAGCCCGTTACGGATACCGCTGTCCGCGAGAATGGCGATATCGCCTTTCACCGCATCGGCAATGGCGGGCAGTGCGCGCGCGGAAGAGAGCACGCCGTCCAACTGACGGCCTCCGTGGTTAGAGACCACAATCCCATCTGCACCAAAGCGAACGGCGTCGCGGGCGTCTTCCGGATCGAGGATCCCTTTTATCACCATCGGACCATCCCAGAACTCCCGGATCCACTCAAGGTCCTTCCATGAAATTGACGGATCAAAGTTGTTTGCCAGCCAGCCGATGTAATCTTCCAGTCCGGTTGGCTTGCCGAGGTAAGCGGAGATATTGCCGAGATCGTGAGGACGACCGTTCAGACCGACGTCCCACGCCCACTGTGGATGAGTGACCGCCTGCCAGTAGCGACGCAGCGCGGCATTCGGGCCGCTCATCCCGGAGTGAGCGTCACGATAGCGTGCCCCCGGCGTCGGCATATCGACCGTAAAGACCAGCGTTGAGCAGCCCGCCGCTTTTGCGCGTTCCAGCGCATTACGCATGAATCCACGGTCGCGCAGAACATACAACTGGAACCACATCGGACGGTTAATAGTGGGCGCGACTTCTTCTATCGGGCACACGGAGACGGTGGAAAGGGTAAACGGGATCCCTTTCGCATCGGCTGCCGCTGCAGCCTGCACTTCGCCACGGCGGGCATACATGCCGCACAGCCCGACCGGCGCCAGCGCCACGGGCATCGACAGTTTTTCGTTAAACAGCGTGGTTTCCAGGCTCAAGTCAGACATGTTTTTCAGCACGCGCTGGCGTAGCGCCACGTCCGATAAGTCTTCCACGTTACGCCGCAGGGTATGCTCCGCATACGCACCGCCGTCGATGTAGTGAAACAGGAACGGGGGCAGAATGCGCTGGGCTGCGGCGCGATAATCGCTGGCGGCTGAAATAATCATGCTTTGTTCTCCCTGGGATTTTCATTGTGGTCGCCGGGCAGACGGGTAATGCGCGCCTGGCGAGCCTGGTCTTCATCAAATTGTTTAATGGTGGTATGGACGAAACTGAGGTGCGCCATCATCGCCTTACGCGCGCCGTCGGCGTCGCCCGCGAGAATGGCATCCAGTACGGCCTGATGTTGCTCCGTCAGCCGGGAAAAGACGGGCGGAACGAGATACATGCGCTGTCGGCTTTGCTTCACCGACGAATGCAGAACGTCGAAGAACCCGCGCATCGTTTGTAACAGCACCACGTTATGCGAGGCTTCGGCGATAGCCAGATGAAAACGAACGTCGGCCTGTGAGGCAAGATCCGGGTCTTCGCTGAGCGTGGCGTCAAAGCAGAGTTTGATTTTCTCTTTGTCGGCCGTGGTGGCGCGTATCGCCGCATGCCAGGCCGTACTGGCTTCGATGGCGTGTCGGGCTTCGAGAATATCGAAACTGTAATCCGGGTCGTCGGCCATCAGGGTTTTCAGCGGCTGAACAATGTTCTGTTCAGACCACTCTTCATGCTGCCAGCGGACAAACGTGCCGCCGCCGCGACGGCTGAGTAGCACGCCTTCGCTGACGAGCTTTGCCAGCGCTTCGCGCAGCGAGTTACGCGAGACGCCAAGCTGTACCGCCAGTTGGCGCTCGGCGGGCAATTTCATGCCCGCTTCCAGCTGTTGTTCTTCAATCAGCGCCCGCACACGAGAGGCAACCTCGTCCGACAGGCGTCTGGGCATCACGATCATGGAATCATCCAGGTTAAGACGTAAGCCTGAAGCGTGGTGATCACGCCCACCATGCAGGTGAAAATCAGGCTGTGTTTGACGGTAAAACGGAACAGATCCGACTCTTTGCCGACCAGTCCGACCGCCGCACAGGCGATGGCGATGGACTGTGGCGAAATCATTTTTCCGGTGACGCCACCAGTGGTATTGGCCGCCACCATCAGCACATCGGACACGCCGATTTGCTGTGCGGCAGTTGCCTGCAGGGCGGCAAACAGCGCGTTAGATGAGGTATCTGAACCGGTCAGGAATACCCCCAGCCAGCCGAGGAACGGCGAGAAGAAGGTAAAGGCGCTGCCCGTGTGCGCCAGCGCTAACGCCAGCGTCGAAGAGAGCCCGGAATAGTTGGAGATAAACGCAAAGGCCAGCACCATCCCGATGGAGTAGATCGGCAGCGCCAGTTCCTTCAGCGTGCTGCCGAAGGTCTGAATGGCGGCGGAAGGCTTCATCTTCAGCCAGACGATTGACAGCAGTGCGGCGAACAGGATGGCGGTGCCGGTCGCGGAGAACCAGTCAAATTTATACACTGCCGCGTAGGCGGTGGCTTCGTGAACCACGGGCGGCATGCGGGCAACCAGTTTGTCGAGGAACGGGACCGGGATGTTAATCACCCAGTCGTACAGCGCGCCGCCGGGAGCGAACAGGGCTTTAAACGGCGGCACGCTCCAGAGGGTTACGGTGGCCGTCAGGAACAGAAACGGCGACCAGGCGCGAACAACCTGTCCGGCGGTATAGTTCGTGCGTGCCAGCGTCTGATCAACTTGTGATGCGCCCATATCGCCAAAGCGGAAGATGCGAACCGGCTGCCAGCGTTTCAGGAACAGCGTCAGACAGACCAGCGAGACCAGCGAGGAGATGATGTCCGGCAATTCCGGGCCGATAAAGTTGGAGCTGAGGTACTGAGCAATAGCGAATGAACCACCCGCCACCATGACCGCAGGCCAGGTCTCTTTCACGCCGCGCCAGCCATCCATGATCGCCATGATCCAGAACAGTACGATAATCGTCAGGAACGGTAACTGACGACCCACCATCTGGCCGATTTCAAAGCTGTCCAGCCCAGTCACCTGGCCGGCGACCAGAATCGGGATCCCCATGGCACCAAACGCCACGGGCGCGGTATTGACGATCAGGCACAGTCCAGCGGCATACAGCGGGTTAAACCCGAGACCTACCAGCAGCGCGGCAGTGATGGCAACGGGGGCACCAAATCCCGCCGCCCCTTCGAGGAAGGCGCCAAATGAGAAGCCGACGATCAGCATTTGCAAACGCTGGTCAGGGGTAATCGACAGAATGGACGAGCGGATGATGTCGAACTGCCCGGTTTTCACCGAGATTTTGTAAACAAACACTGCGGCGATAATGATCCAGGCAATCGGCCATAGACCGTAGAAGAAACCGTACACCACCGAGGCCAGTGCGTGATCGACCGGCATTTTGTAGAAGAGCAGCGCCACGGCCAGCGCGATCACCACCGTCCACGAAGCGGCAACATAGCCTTTCAGCTTGAGCTTAATCAGCGCGAAAAAGAAAAACAGAATCGGGAGCGATGCGATCAGACTGGAAAGCCAGATGTTACCGGCCGGATCGTAGTTTTGTTGCCAGAGATTCATTGCAGGTCTCCTGAGGACCACACGCACAATGCAGTGAGTCTGTGCTCATCTTTTCGTCACATTATGTGTAAAAGTGGTCCTGCCAATATTGTTGTGTAGGGATAATGACAACGAATAGTTAATCAAATGTTATTTATTGGCAACGGCAGTGTAGGCTTAAATTAATGAATTGTGAACCAGTGGTCGTAACTGAAGGGGATTGGTAGGGCCAATTAAGGGAGGACCGGACAGCGGACGTGCTGCCCGGTATAAAAAATCAAAACTCGGTCTTTGCGAAGCCAGTCATCTCTTGCAGGCCCATTTCGCGGCCTAAGGCGGTCATTGGATGAACCACTACCAGACCGCGCACGCTTTTCTTCAGCTTGCCCATATCGGCCTGCTCTTTTTTGCTGATCGCACGACGGTACGGCAGGTTCATCAGTTTCTGCGCCTCTTTGCTCAGTTTTTGACTGTGAACGTCACGCAGACGGGCGATTTCTGCTTCCAGTGTGGCTTTCTCTTTTTCCAGCTCAGCGTATTTATCGGCGGCTTCAACCAGGGACAGATCGGCCTGCTGGTGGCGGATAGCGTCGAGGCGATCGCTCAGACGTTTGATTTCGTTTTTTTCGACTTCTTTCATGGGATGGCTTCTGATAGAAATATAGTGAATGGCCTATAGTATGCGCGCAGAGCGGGTTTATTCACAACTAATGGGATAATAATAATCAAATAACGCGAGCATTCATTTGCTAACTATTTTTATAACTGACTGATTAATTAAACATTTTAGACCATAACAGGATCATGTAAGAGATAATTTGCCGCCAATGGATTAAGCACGTTTTCCTTAATGTTATGACGCGGGCGATCCTACACTAAAATTGACCGTTGCGCTTAAGCACGGCGGGACCGCATGGAGGAGATAACATGGCAAAAATAGGCGAGAATGTTCCGCTTCTGATTGATAAAGCTGTGGATTTTATGGCCTCAAGTCAGGCGTTTAAAGAGTATCTGAATAAAATGCCTGCGCGTGATGACGTTCCGAGCGAAGTGCCTGCAGAAAATGCGCAGATGTACCTGCAACGACTGAATTATTACCGGCGCCTGTATCAACCCGTGCAGGAAAAGGAGTAGCAGGCAGAGCGAGGCCTACTTCTGGAAGGCTTTTTTTAAGCTGATTTTAGAAATCAGCTCAGTCAGGGAGAGAACCATCGTCGAGCGCACCGCTTGCTGGTAGCGCTGGATTTGCATGGCGTACAAACTGGGGTCGGCGGCGTCAAACTGCGGCGGGGGTGGCAGCGCCAGTACGCAGTGCAGTTCACCGAACGGCCCGAGAATCTCATCATCCGTAAAGGCATACTCATTGCCGTCATGATTCATCTCTTCGCGCATCGCCATCAGCAGCTCTGCGTCTTCATATTCAGGACGACTGAGGACGCCCAGACCGTAGATCAGTTTCAGGCGCACAGACAGATCGCCCAGCGGTCCGTCGCCGTCGAGTAACGGTTCTACAGCGTACTTCACTGCGTAGTCATCTTTGCGAAACACCTGAAGCACCAGAATGTTTACCGCCTCGGTGAGTAACTCCACGGCGGTGATCAGGAAGCTCCGTACGGTTTTGCCAGCATTCAGACGCTCAAGCACACGATTTTCAAAGGCCTGGGTTTGTTCCATTATTGCCTGCATATCTGACAATCTATTAATCAGGCGCAGGGGCTCCTGCGCCAGTTCCAGCATCATTACTTTGCGTTATATGCGCTAACGGCCTCGGCAACGACATCGCTGTTGATATCCAGCCCGGAAATCTGGGCCAGCGCAGTCTGTGGGCCTTTCTCGGCGATCAGCGCGGCCAGCTCCTGCGCCTGCGGATCGTCTTCGCTACGAAAGTGCATCGCGGCAGCAATCCCTTTGACCAGGTTAGCGTGCGGCAAATGGTATTCCAGCGTACCCAGCAACGGTTTGATTAAACGGTCACCCGCGCTCAGTTTACGCAGCGGCTGGCGACCAACGCGCTCAACGTCATCTTTCAGATACGGGTTTTCAAAACGACCGAGGATTTTCTGAATGTATGCCGCATGCTTGTCGGCATCAAAACCGTAGCGTTTGATCAGCACCGCGCCGCTCTCTTCCATCGCCCCTTTGACCACTGCGCGGATTTTCTCGTCGAGAATCGCGTCGCGGATGGTCTGATGACCGGTCAATTTTCCGAGGTACGCGGTTATAGCATGCCCGGTGTTCAGCGTGAAGAGTTTACGTTCGACAAATGCCATCAGGTTATCAGTTAATTCCATTCCCGGGATGTTCGGCAGCTCGCCTTTGAACTGGGTCTGGTCAACGATCCACTCGCTGAAGGTTTCGACAGTCACTTCCAGCGGGTCGTGGGTCGCAGAGGCTGACGGCGGCACGATGCGGTCAACGGCGGAATCCACGAAGCCGACATGGGTGTCAACCCAGGCTTTGTCGTCTTCAGCCAGCGCGTTCAGCACATGACCTTTCAGTTGAGTGGTGCCTCGTACCATATTTTCACAGGCGATGATGTTCAGCGGGGTGGTGATCCCTTGCGCTTTGCGTTTGACCAAGCCTTTGGCGATGGCCGGAGCGATGCGCTCCAGCACGACCGGGCCAACGGCCGTGGTGACCAGGTCAACCTGGGCGATCAGCTCAACAACATCATCGCCAATGCTGCTTACCGCATTGACGCCAGTCACGGTATCCACCTGCTCATTTTCACCCACAACGTGAACCTGGTAGCTATGACGGGCATTCAGGGCGTCGAGCACGACCTGATTTACATCAGCGAATGTCAGTTGTATCCCCGCGTCCGCCAGCAGTTTGCCGATAAAGCCACGACCGATATTACCTGCGCCAAAATGTAATGCTTTCATAGTAGTAACCTTCATTAATGTTTTTACCCGAGAGGGCTGGGGTGAGGGGTTATCTGTTGCTCCCTCACCCAAACCCTCTCCACAAAGGAGAGGATTGGGTCGGCCCGATAAGCGCAATGTCACCGGGCCTCGGGGTTTACTTACGACCCGCCAGCAGCGCCAGCACTTCATCAACGCTGGTGGTGTTAGCCAGGCGTTCGATGACGGATTCGTCATCCAGCGCGTTGGTCAGGCTGGTAATCACCTGAATGTGCTCGTTGTTGCGAGCGGCGATACCGATCACCAGACGGGCGATGTCGTCGTCTTCTTCACCGAAACGAACGCCTTGCGGGTACTGGCAGAACACGACGCCGGTTTTCAGTACGCGGTCTTTCGCTTCAACGGTACCGTGCGGAACGGCGATAGACTCACCCAGATAGGTTGGGGTCAGTTTCTCACGTTCCAGCATCGCATCGACATATTCTGGCTCAACGTAACCGCCTTTCACCAACTGCTCACCGGCGAAGCGAATCGCTTCTTCTTTGGTCGTTGCCGTACGTCCGAGGAAGATATTCTCCGCACCCAGTTTGAACAGGTTGTTATCCCCTTCGTCAAAGCTGTCTTTCAGGCTGTCGCGGACTTTGACTTCATTGTCAGTGTGGCGCTGAGCGGCAACCAGACGCTCGGTCAGGCTGGAGTACAGGCCGCTGTCGAGGAAGTTGGTCAGCGAAATATGCTGCGCCTGCGGAACCTGACGCATTGCACGTTCGGTGAGATCGCGGTGAGTGATGACCAGGTCAACATCCGGCGGCAGGTTGTTAATCGCGCTGTTGGTGACCGAGATCTGGCTCAGACCGGCATCCTGCACTTTCTTACGCAGTACGCCGGCGCCCATTGCGCTGGAACCCATACCGGCATCACAGGCAACGATGATTTTACGCACGTGGCTCAGGTCGTTGGTGACATCGCCAGCAGACAGCGGAGTACCGCCTTTGGATTCAGCTTTCATGTCATGCATACGGCGGGTCGCCGCTTCAATGTCATCGTCTTCTTTCACTTTGCTGGTTTTCAGCAGAATGGCAGAGACAACGAAGGAGACCGCCATCGCCGCACAGATTGCCGCGATGTTAGCGAAGTAGGCGCCTTTTGGCGTCATCGCCAGCACTGCCAGGATTGAACCCGGAGAAGCCGGAGAAACCAGACCGCCGTTCAGGAGAGTCAGCGTAAACACACCCGTCATACCGCCGAGGATAACGGCGAGGATCAGACGCGGGTTCATCAGCACATACGGGAAGTAAATTTCGTGGATACCGCCCAGGAAGTGGATGATTGCCGCACCGCCTGCAGACTGTTTAGCGCTACCGCGACCAAAGAACATGTACGCCAGCAGAACACCCATCCCCGGACCCGGGTTGGCTTCAATCAGGAAGAAGATGGATTTACCCAACTCATGGGACTGCTGAATACCCAGAGGTGAGAAGATACCGTGGTTGATAGCGTTGTTCAGGAACAGGATTTTCGCTGGTTCAACGAAGATAGACGCCAGCGGCAGCATGTCATGGACAACCATGAAGTTAACGCCTGCAGCCAACACTTTCGACAGAACTTCAACTGCTGGACCAATGCCGAGGAATGCCAGAATGGCGAGGATCATACCGATGATGCCAGCGGAGAAGTTATTCACCAGCATCTCAAAACCGGATTTGATCTTACCGTCTACCCAACCATCGAAATGTTTGATTGCCCAGCCGCCCAGAGGACCGGCGATCATTGCACCGAGGAACATCGGCATGTCTGCGCCGACGATCACGCCCATGGTGGTGATTGCGCCCACCACGCCGCCGCGTTCGCCACCCACCAGTCTACCGCCGGTATAACCGATCAGCAGCGGCAGGAGATAGGTGATCATTGGGCCAACCAGCTTCGCCAGCGTTTCGTTTGGCAACCACCCTGTCGGAATAAATAGTGCAGTGATAATACCCCACGCGATAAACGCGCCGATATTTGGCATCACCATATTGCTGAGGAATCGACCAAAGCTTTGCACCTTGATCTTAATATCGGATGACATAAAAACACCCCTTCTTATGTTTGCTATCGCGCAGGCTGGAAGCCCGAGGTTTTGTTAATGTAGCGGCAGAGGTAGCCGGACCCTGTAGATACTGCGAAATCTGGCACTGAATCGTTAAGCTGTCCAGTCAGCGACCCTTAATGTGATTTGTGTCACATAAATATAGGGGGTAGGGAGGTAATTGATGTGACATTAATCACAAAACTGCTGTGTAAAAAAACAACAAACCGTCGTTCTGAACCATTAATGGCATTAATTTGTGATGTAATTCACGTTTTATCTTTGGCTGTTTGTTGAATGTTTGTGATGTGAATCACAATAAATATTCATCCAGATTTGTCCCGATGTGATCCTGGGCAGATTCCTCTCGTTGCCACCTGGCCTGATGTCATTAAATAACCATCTGGCGTGAAAAATAGTCTTTGGCGTGATGGCGAAAATGCATAACTCCCATTATGTTCAAATCATCAGCCAAATTGCATTCGGCTGCCTGCAATAAAAACTCAAATGGGCGTGAAGTCGAGGCGGATATGTTTCTAAATTATTTCGCGTTAGGTGTGCTGATTTTCGTCTTTCTGGTGATTTTTTACGGCGTTATTGCCATCCATGATATCCCCTATTTAATTGCGAAGAAACGCAACCACCCGCATGCCGATGCTATTCATACCGCAGGCTGGGTGAGTCTGTTTACGCTCCATGTGATCTGGCCGTTTTTGTGGATTTGGGCAACCCTCTACCAACCGGAACGCGGCTGGGGGATGCATAATCACATCACGTCGCCGGGACAAGATCCTGATCCTGAAATTGCCGCGTTATCTGCGCGTATTACACAACTCGAGAAAAAACTGGCCGAAGTTAACACGGCTGACAATACGACGTTTCCGGAGAGTTAATCATGGATCTGTTGATTGTATTAACCTACGTCGCGCTGGCGTGGGCAGTCTTCAAAATATTCCGCATACCGGTGAATCAATGGACGCTGGCGACGGCGGCATTAGGCGGTGTATTTCTGGTCAGCGGCCTGATCCTGTTAATGAACTATAACCATCCGTATACCTTTACTGCGCAAAAAGCCGTTATTTCCATTCCTGTTACGCCGCAGGTTACCGGAATTGTCAGCGAGGTGACGGATAAAAATAACCAACTGATTAAAAAGGGTGAAGTGCTATTTAAACTCGACCCGGTTCGCTATCAGGCGCGCGTGGACAGGTTACAGGCCGATCTGGTGACCGCCACGCATAATATCCAGACGCTGAAAGCCCAGCTCTCAGAAGCGCAGGCTAATACGACGCGGGTCTCTGCGGAGCGCGATCGGCTGTATAAAGATTATCAGCGTTACCTGAAGGGCAGCCAGGCGCGGGTGAACCCCTTCTCAGAAAGCGATATTGATAACGCCCGGCAAAATTATCTGGCGCAGGATGCGCTGGTGAAGGGTTCAGTGGCTGAGCAGGTGCAAATTCAAAGCCAGTTAGACAGCATGGTTAACGGCGAACAGTCGCAGATTGCCAGCCTGAGGGCGCAATTGGCAGAGGCGAAATACAACCTCGAACAGACCATTATTCGCGCGCCCAGCAACGGCTACGTCACCCAGGTGCTGATACGACCCGGTACCTACGCTGCCGCGCTACCGCTGCGTCCGGTGATGGTCTTTATCCCCGAACAAAAGCGGCAGATTGTCGCTCAGTTCCGGCAGAACTCGCTGCTTCGTCTAGAACCCGGCGACGACGCGGAGGTGGTATTTAACGCGCTTCCTGGGCAAGTTTTTCACGGTAAGTTGACCAGCATATTGCCTGTGGTGCCGGGCGGCTCGTATCAGGCTCAGGGAGCATTACAGTCCCTGACGGTGGTGCCCGGGACCGATGGCGTCCTGGCGACGATTGAACTGGACCCGAATGCCGATGTGGATGCGTTACCCGACGGCATCTACGCGCAAGTGGCAGTCTATTCCGACCATTTCGCCCATGTTTCGGTCATGCGTAAGGTGTTACTGTTACTGCGCATGACCAGTTGGATGCACTACCTTTATTTGGATCATTGAGAACGCCGTCACCTGCCTTTTCCCGCTGCGTGAGCCATACTCATTGTTTTGTGTTGGCGAAAAGGACTGATCATGAAACTCATTGGTAGCTACACCAGCCCGTTTGTACGAAAAATTTCGATCCTGCTGTTGGAAAAAGGCATCACATTCGAATTTGTTAATGAACTGCCCTACAACGCGGAAAATGGCGTCGCGCAGTACAATCCGTTAGGAAAAGTACCGGCGCTGGTGACTGACGATGGGGAGTACTGGTTCGATTCGCCAATTATCGCCGAATACATTGAACTGCTGGATATTGCGCCAGCGATGCTGCCGCGTGAACCGCTGGCCTCGCTGAAAGTCCGTCAACTTGAGGCACTGGCCGATGGGATTATGGACGCCGGTCTGGTGTCGGTGCGCGAGCAGGCACGTCCCGCCGCGCAGCAATCGGAAACCGAACTGTTGCGCCAGCGCGAGAAAATTAACCGCAGTCTGGATGCGCTGGAAGCGTACCTGGTCGACGGGACGATTAAACCTGACACGGTTGATCTGGCGACCATCGCCATTGCCTGCGCGGTGGGCTATCTCAACTTCCGCCGCGTCTCACCGGGCTGGTGCGTGAGCCGACCTCACCTGGTCAAGCTGGTGGAGACGCTGTTTCAGCGCGAGAGTTTTGCCCGCACTGAACCCCCAAAGGCTTGATTCATATTCTGTCCGTCCAGGCAATCTCACGTTACAATCCCCTCTATGTCGATATCCCTCCCCGTTGTGGGGAGGGTCACCAACAGCCAGGCCTTTTCATGACGACCGAAACCCGTTCGCTCTATAGTCAGCTTCCCGCCATTGATCGCTTATTGCGTGAAAGTGAATTTCTTACCCTGCGTGAGACTCACGGGCATACCCGTGTCGTTGATCTGCTTCGTCAATTGCTTGATGAAGCAAGAGAGGTGATACGCGACACGCAGGCGTTGCCAGCGTGGTGTGAAGACTGGGCGCAGGAGGTGAACCTTCGGCTGGAAAAAGAGGCCCAGAGTGCGCTGCGCCCGGTGATTAACCTGACGGGCACGGTGTTACATACCAATCTGGGTCGCGCTTTACAGGCTGAAGAGGCCGTCGCGGCTGTCACGCAGGCCATGCGCTCGCCGGTGACGCTGGAGTATGATCTGGACGGCGCGGGACGCGGGCATCGTGACCGCGCACTGGCGGAATTGCTGTGCCGTATCACCGGCGCGGAAGATGCCTGCATTGTGAATAACAACGCGGCGGCGGTACTGCTGATGCTGGCCGCCACCGCCGCCGGTAAAGAGGTGGTGGTATCACGCGGTGAGCTGGTGGAGATCGGCGGCGCGTTTCGCATCCCGGATGTGATGCGTCAGGCTGGGTGTACGCTACATGAAGTGGGAACCACTAACCGGACGCATGCCGATGACTATCGCCAGGCGGTAAATGAAATCACCGGCCTGCTGATGAAGGTACATACCAGTAATTACAGCATCGAAGGGTTTACCCACTCTGTTGATGAAACGGAGCTGGTCCAGATCGGCCAGGCGCTGGATATTCCTGTTGTGGCCGATCTTGGTAGTGGTTCGCTGGTCGATTTGAGCCAGTACGGCCTGCCGAAAGAGCCAATGCCGCAGCAGTTGATTGCCACGGGTGTCAGCCTGGTGAGCTTCTCGGGCGACAAGCTGTTGGGCGGTCCGCAGGCTGGGATCATCGTCGGTAAGAAAGAGATGATTGCGCAATTGCAGCGTCATCCGCTTAAACGTGCGTTGCGGGCGGATAAAATGACCCTTGCTGCGCTGGAAGCGACGTTGCGTCTGTATCTCCACCCGGAAGCGCTGGCCGAGAAACTGCCGACGCTGCGCCTGTTGACCCGACGCAAAGACGCGATTCAGTCTCAGGCGGAGCGGCTTCTGGCGCCGCTGGCCGCGCACTATGGTGCGGAGTTTGCGGTGAGCGTACAGCCCTGTCTGTCGCAAATCGGCAGTGGCTCTTTGCCGGTTGATCGGCTCCCCAGCGCGGCATTAACCTTTACACCGCACGACGGCCGCGGAAGCCGTCTTGAAGCCCTGGCGACCTGCTGGCGTGAGCTACCGGTTCCGGTTATCGGCCGGATTTACGAGGGCCGACTGTGGCTGGATTTACGCTGTCTTGAAGATGAGACCCGGTTTATGGAGATGTTGTTGAAATGATTATTGCGACCGCCGGACATGTCGACCACGGGAAAACGACGCTGCTGCAGGCCATTACCGGCGTGAATGCCGATCGCCTGCCGGAAGAGAAAAAGCGTGGCATGACCATCGACCTGGGCTATGCCTACTGGCCGCAGCCAGACGGGCGCGTGCTGGGCTTTATCGATGTTCCCGGTCACGAGAAGTTTCTCTCAAACATGCTGGCGGGCGTGGGCGGAATCGATCATGCGTTGCTGGTGGTAGCCTGTGACGATGGCGTGATGGCGCAAACGCGCGAACACCTGGCGATCCTGCAATTGACCGGGAATCCGACGCTGACGGTGGCGCTGACCAAAGCCGACCGTGTGGATGATACGCGGGTGCAGGAGGTCCAACAGCAGGTGGAGAATGTCCTGCGCGAGTATGGCTTTGCGCAGGCGACGCTATTTGTGACGGCCGCGAATGAAGGCCGCGGGATTGAGGCGTTACGCGAACATTTGCAGCAACTGCCCGCCCGCGAACACGCCATGAATCAGACGTTCAGACTGGCTATCGATCGTGCCTTTACTGTAAAAGGCGCCGGGCTGGTGGTGACCGGTACTGCGCTGAGCGGTGAAGTAAACGTTGGGGATACGCTGTGGCTGACCGGCGTGAACGCATCTGTGCGCGTGCGCGGACTTCACGCGCAAAACCAGGCGAGTGAGCATGCTCATGCCGGGCAGCGCATCGCGCTGAATATCGTCGGCGATGCTGAAAAGGAGCAGCTTAACCGGGGTGACTGGCTGCTTTCAGACGCCCCGCCTGAGCCGTTCACGCGGGTGATTGTCGCGCTGGAAAGCCACGTCCCGCTTACGCAGTGGCAGCCGCTACATATTCACCATGCGGCGAGTCATGTGACCGGGCGGGTATCGCTGCTGGAAGCTAACCTGGCGGAACTAGTGTTTGATACGCCCCTGCTGCTGGCCGATAACGACCGGCTGGTGCTGCGCGATATCTCCGCGCGCGCGACGCTGGCCGGGGCGCGGGTGGTTGCGCTTAATCCGCCACGTCGCGGCAAACGTAAACCCGAGTATCTGCAATGGTTGGCGTCACTGGCGGCGGCGAAAGATGACGGTGCCGCGCTGGCGGTGCACCTGCAACGCGGTGCGGTCAATCTGCCCGACTTTGCGTGGGCGCGCCAGTTAAATGGCGACGGTATGCGTTCACTCATTCACCAGCATGGATTTATTCAGGCAGGTTACAGCCTGCTGAATGCGGAAGTTGCCGCACGCTGGCAGCGCAAAATCCTCGACACGCTGGCGACTTACCATGAACAACATCGCGATGAGCCTGGTCCGGGGCGCGAACGCCTGCGTCGTATGGCGCTGCCGATGGAAGATGAAGCGCTGGTGCTGTTGTTGATTGAACAAATGCGCGACAGCGGCGATATTCACAGCCACCATGGCTGGTTGCATCTGCCGGATCACAAGGCAGGGTTTACTGACGAACAGCAGGCTACCTGGCTTAAAGCCGCGCCGTTATTTGGTGACGAGCCCTGGTGGGTCCGCGATCTCGCGCGTGAAACCGCGACCGAGGAGCAGACCATGCGTCTGGTGTTGCGGCAGGCGGCGCAGCAGGGGATGATTACGGCGATCGTAAAAGATCGTTACTACCGTAACGATCGCATTGTGGCTTTCGCCAGCATGATCCGCGAACTGGATCAGGAGAAAGGCTCAACCTGCGCGGCGGATTTTCGCGATCGGTTGGGCGTAGGACGAAAGCTGGCGATTCAGATACTGGAATATTTCGACCGGATTGGCTTTACGCGTCGCCGCGGAAATGATCACCTGTTACGCGATGCGTTATTATTTCCGGAAAAGGAATAATACAATTTATTAAAAATAAGAAAGAATTGACCTAATAAATAGGTCGAGACGAAAAGAGCCCATTAATTTGTAGCCTAATGTGCTCTTTTATTTTTTCATTAAATAAACACCGCTGTGATCATATTTTCTCCTGAGATTCGTTCGTATGCTGCAATCCCTTCAAAAACTATTAAGGATTGAGCATATGGCTGCTTCTACATTTTATATTCCTTCTGTGAATATAATTGGGGCTGATTCATTAAAAGATGCAATGAATGCTATGGTGGAATATGGCTTTCGTCGGACGTTAATTGTCACCGACAGTGTGCTGACGAAATTAGGCATGGCGGGTGATATTCAAAAAGCATTGCAGAAACATGATATTTTCAGCGTCATATTTGATGGTACACACCCTAATCCGACGACAATTAATGTCGCCGACGGCCTGAAAATCCTGAAAGAAAATGATTGTGACAGCGTTATTTCGCTGGGTGGCGGTTCCCCACATGATTGCGCCAAAGGGATTGCGCTGGTGGCGGCGAATGGGGGTGATATTCGCGATTATGAAGGTGTCGATCGCTCGGCAAAACCACAGTTGCCGATGATTGCCATTAACACTACGGCAGGGACGGCCTCTGAAATGACGCGTTTTTGCATCATCACTGACGTTGACCATCACATCAAAATGGCGATTGTGGATAAACACGTCACGCCACTGCTCTCGGTAAATGACTCTTCGCTGATGATCGGCATGCCAAAATCGCTGACGGCGGCGACCGGCATGGACGCGCTGACCCATGCGATTGAAGCCTATGTTTCTGTAGCCGCCACGCCGATCACCGATGCCTGCGCCCTGAAAGCGATGACCATGATTTCTGATAATCTGGTCGTTGCCGTGGAATCGGGCGGCAATGTGCATGCGCGTGAAGCGATGGCCTATGCGCAGTTCCTGGCGGGGATGGCCTTCAATAATGCGTCATTAGGTTACGTCCACGCGATGGCGCACCAGTTAGGCGGTTTCTATGACCTGCCGCACGGTGTGTGTAATGCCGTCCTGCTGCCACACGTTCAGGTATTCAACAGCCAGGTGGCCGCAGCGCGTCTGCGTGATTGCGCGGCAGCTATGGGGGTTCAAGTTGCAGGGATGACCGACGCCGAAGGCGCAGAAGCCTGTATCGAGGCGATCCGCGCGCTGGCGCAGCAGGTGAATATCCCGGCGGGTCTGCGAGCCCTGGGCGTGAAAGAAGAAGATATTCCGGTGCTGGCGGCTAATGCGTTGAAAGATGCCTGCGGTCTGACTAACCCAATTCAGGCCACGCACGACGAGATTATGTCGATCTATCGTGCGGCGATGTAATTCGTGACCGCTATCGTAAACCTATAAGCGGCTGGCGAGAAAATCGCCAGCCCCGTCTACCCTTGTTATACACCTGGAGCAAGGAGACGATCATGACCAATAACCCTCCCCGTATTCAGCCCGGCGAGTACGGTTTTCCCCTGAAGTTAAAGGCCCGTTACGACAACTTTATCGGTGGTGACTGGGTTGCCCCGAGTGACGGCGAGTATTACCAGAACCTGACGCCCGTCACCGGGCAACTGTTATGCGAAGTGGCTTCTTCCGGTAAAAGGGACATTGACCTGGCGCTCGACGCTGCCCACAAGGTGAAAGACCAGTGGGCGCATACTTCTGTTCAGGATCGGGCGGCGATTCTGTTCAAGATTGCCGACCGTATGGAGCAGAACCTCGAACTGCTGGCGACGGCGGAAACCTGGGATAACGGTAAGCCGATCCGTGAAACCAGCGCGGCGGATGTCCCGCTGGCAATCGACCATTTCCGCTATTTCGCCTCCTGTATTCGCGCCCAGGAGGGCGGGATCAGTGAAGTGGATAGCGACACTGTAGCTTATCACTTCCACGAACCACTCGGCGTGGTCGGACAAATTATCCCGTGGAACTTCCCCTTATTGATGGCGAGCTGGAAAATGGCGCCCGCGCTGGCGGCAGGAAACTGCGTAGTGCTTAAACCTGCCCGCCTGACGCCGCTATCCGTTTTACTGCTGATGGAAGTGATTGGCGATCTCCTCCCGCCTGGCGTGGTGAACGTAGTGAACGGCGCGGGTGGAGAGATTGGCGAGTATCTGGCAACCTCGAAGCGTATTGCTAAAGTGGCATTCACCGGCTCGACGGAAGTCGGGCAGCAGATCATGCAATATGCCACGCAGAATATCATCCCGGTCACTCTGGAGCTGGGCGGGAAATCACCGAACATTTTCTTCGCCGACGTGATGGACGAAGAGGATGCATTTTTCGATAAGGCGCTGGAAGGTTTTGCGCTCTTTGCCTTTAACCAGGGTGAAGTGTGCACTTGTCCGAGCCGCGCGCTGGTGCAGGAATCCATCTACGAACGCTTTATGGAGCGCGCCATTCGCCGCGTAGAAAGCATCCGCAGCGGTAACCCGTTGGACAGCGTGACGCAAATGGGGGCACAGGTCTCTCATGGGCAGATGGAAACTATCCTGAATTACATTGATATCGGTAAGAAAGAAGGGGCGGATGTCCTGACCGGTGGGCGGCGTAAGCAGCTTGAAGGTGAACTGAAAGACGGCTATTACCTCGAGCCGACCATCCTGTCTGGTAAGAATAATATGCGCGTGTTCCAGGAGGAGATCTTTGGCCCGGTACTGGCGGTGACCACGTTCAAAACAATGGACGAGGCGCTGGAGCTAGCCAACGATACCCAGTACGGTCTCGGAGCGGGCGTCTGGAGCCGTAACGGTAACCTGGCGTATAAAATGGGACGCGGTATTCAGGCAGGACGCGTATGGACCAACTGCTACCATGCTTACCCGGCTCATGCGGCCTTTGGTGGCTACAAGCAGTCGGGGATTGGACGCGAAACCCACAAGATGATGCTGGAGCACTATCAGCAGACAAAATGTTTACTGGTGAGCTACTCCGATAAACCGCTGGGACTCTTTTAACTGACCGCGTTATGCCCGATGGCGCTTTGCTTATCGGGCATAACGATTAATCCAACACCTTTACCTGTAACGGACGGAAACGGCTGTAGACCCACAGTCCCAGGCAGGCAATCGACCCGATGAAAACGGTGAACAGTACGGTGATAAACACACCGCTGAACAGCGCGGCAGGAATCGCCATTACACCATGCACGGGTTGATCGTTCCATTTTACCAGGTCAAAGCCGAAGAGACTCAAAACGCCACAAATAAAACTGAAAGATATCATTGGGATACCAAGGCCAATAAGTAATAAACGGTAAATAGTGACCGCTTTGATGCGCTTAAGGCTGACGGTGGATGAGGTTTCCGCGTTGTTCATTTTTGTTCCCTTGTATTGATGTTTAAACATAATAAACTGCGATGTGCATAAAAAACAACATACTAAAAAATGGACTGTATATAAAAAACCATATGTCGATATATAAATATGAGAATTGCAGGGCATCTGGTCATTCCACTATCATTCTCAAACTCTTTTTTTTTGATTCTATTCTCTGGGAGGAATATGTTTCTCGATTATTTTGCGCTTGGGGTGCTGATTTTTGTATTCCTCGTCATTTTCTACGGAATTATTATTTTACATGATATTCCCTATTTAATTGCGAAAAAACGCAATCATCCTCATGCCGATGCTATTCATGTCGCGGGGTGGGTGAGTTTGTTTACATTACATGTTATCTGGCCTTTCTTGTGGATTTGGGCCACGCTCTATCGTCCGGAACGCGGGTGGGGAATGCAAAATACTGAATCTGGTGTTGTGCAACTCCAGGAGCGTATTGCCGGGCTGGAAAAACAATTGGCTGACCTGAAATCCTCTTCTGGCGAGTATTAATTATGGATTTACTGATTATCCTGACCTATGTGGCTTTCGCATGGGCGATTTTTAAGATCTTCAACATTCCCGTTAATAAATGGACCATACCGACGGCGGCGCTGGGGGGAATATTTATTGTCAGCGGTTTAATCTTATTAATGAATTACAACCACCCCTATACATTTAAAGCGCAAAAAGCGGTGGTGTCTATTCCCGTTGTTCCGCAGGTCACTGGCGTAGTGATTGAAGTGACGGATAAGAAAAATACGCTGATTAAAAAAGGTGAAGTGCTGTTCAGGCTTGATCCCACGCGCTATCAGGCCAGGGTGGATCGTCTGCTGGCGGATATTGTGACGGCGCAACATAAGCAGCATGCGCTGGGTGCCGAACTGGATGAAATGACCGCCAATACCCAGCAGGCAAAAGCCACGCGAGACAAGTTTGCGAAGGAGTATCAGCGTTATGCGCAGGGGAGTCAGGCGAAGGTGAATCCATTCTCTGAGCGCGACATTGACGTCGCACGGCAGAACTACCTGGCGCAGGAGGCTTCGGTTAAATCGTCAGCGGCGGAACAACAGCAGATTCAAAGCCAGTTAGACAGCCTGGTAATGGGTGAGCACTCACAGATAGCCAGTCTGAAAGCGCAGTTGGCCGAGGCGGAATATAACCTGGAACAAACCATCGTTCGCGCGCCGAGTGACGGTTATGTAACCCAGGTGCTGATTCGCCCGGGAACCTATGCAGCCTCGCTGCCTCTGCGCCCGGTGATGGTATTTATTCCTGCTCAGAAGCGACAAATTGTCGCGCAATTCCGCCAGAACTCGTTGCTGCGACTGGAACCCGGCGATGACGCGGAAGTGGTATTCAATGCCTTACCGGGCAAGGTATTCAGCGGTAAGCTGGCTGCCATCAGTCCGGCAGTGCCTGGTGGGACATACCAGTCGACCGGGACGTTACAGTCGTTGAATACGGTACCGGGGGCGGAAGGTGTCATTGCCACAATCGAGTTGAACGATCATGCTGATTTACGTGCATTACCGGATGGAATTTATGCACAGGTCGCGGTCTACTCCGACCATTTCAGCCATGTCTCGGTCATGCGTAAAGTATTGTTGCGCATGACCAGTTGGGTACATTACCTTTATCTCGATCATTAATTGTCGATGATTGAGTCTTGCTCGGGACGCAACAGTTGCGTCTGAGCAAGCTGGTTGCGGATTTCCCGTAGCATCTCATCCAGTACATACTGAACTCGCCAGGGCTGGTACTCCCGCTTGCGGAAGATCGCGACCAGGTCCAGCCACCACTCATGCTGTTCTGAAAAGCAAGGGACGAGCGTCCCGGCCTTCAGATCGTTTTTCACGCTTTCATTTGGTGCAAACACAATACCCAGATGGTTGCGCGCCAGTTCCAGCGCCGACAGGGTATTGTCACAAACGTAGTTCCCCGTCACGCGATAGTCGCGCATCTCTTTACTGCCGGCACTGTTGAAGCGCCAGATGTTGGCATCATCAATCATCATAGAATCGATCAGGATGCAGGAGTGATGCTCAAGGTCTTCAGGTCGGCTTAGCGGGTGCTTTTCAAGGTAAGTCTGGCTGGCAAAGGCCGTCACTGCATATTTGGTAATAAAACTGGCAACCAGTGATTCATCTTTCGGGTGGGCATAGGTAATTAACACGTCACAGTCGTCAGGAAACTCGACGCCTTCATAAAAGGCTTTTGGCTCAAGGTTGCTGGTTTTCAGCGACAAAGAGATGTCGCCAATGTCTTTAATTCTGGCGATAACCTGTTTCGATAAGTAAGCGATGATGCCTGTCGGCGCGTACACCGTTACTCGCCCTCGCTTTTCGTGTTTATAATCAGCAATGAAATGATTTAGCTGCGCGTTTCTGTCGAGCATATCATTAATGTAGGGCAGAAGCGCCGCACCAAAAGGGGTCAGCGTCAGTTGCCGGGTCGTCCGGTCAAAAACCTTAAGGCCGACTTTTGATTCAAAATCAGCAAGATATTTGCTGACGTTGGCCTGGGCGATGCCGAGAACAGTTGCGGCATGACTGATGTTTTCACTGGCGGCAATGACCGAGATGATCTTTAATTCCCGATGCTTGAGTTGTAATTTATTCATCACAGCAGCCCAATATATATAAGTTTTTATATATTACTATATAAATATGTGCCTTGCACCGACGAATTTGTAAGCATTATTATTTCGGCGCTTTGTGGCTTATTTTAAATGGAACGTCGGGCATGTTAATTAAACGCAATATAGTGGCACTATTTGCTTTCTCCTTTATCGCCAGTGCATCTGCTTCGGAATTATCCATTGGCGCGGGTGCGATATATAATGAATCTCCTTATCGCGGGTATAATGAAAATACCCATGCTATTCCCCTCATTAGTTATGAAGGCGAATCATTCTATGTTCGGCAAACCACGCTGGGCTACATTTTGTCTAAAAGTGAACAAAATGAATTTAGTCTGACCGCTTCCTGGATGCCGTTGGAATTTGATCCTGGCGATAACGACGACCACGCCATGAAAAAGCTCGACAAGCGTGACAGTACGATAATGGCGGGCGCGGCCTGGTATCATCATGAAAATTGGGGCAGCGTGAAAGTTTCTGCGGCCGCAGATGTTCTGGATAACAGCAATGGCTGGATGGGAGAATTATCACTGTTCCGTAAAATTCCTGTCGGACAGCTTGCTTTGATCCCGTCTGCTGGCGTGCTTTACTACGATGAAAATTTCAACGACTACTATTACGGTGTGTCAGGCAGTGAATCCCGTCGCAGCGGTCTGGATCGCTATTCCGCACAGGACAGTTGGGTTCCTTACGTCAGCCTGACCGCAAAATACCCCGTCACTGACAACATTATTCTGATGGCGAGCGCGGCTTACAGCGTGCTGCCAGATGAAATCAAAGACAGCCCGATGATCGACCGTGATGACAGCTTTACTTTCATGTCAGGCGTGAGCTGGCGCTTCTAAAAGAATGAGAAGAATTGCCGGACAGCGGCCATTGTCCCGGCCTGGGATTGGGTCAATTCACAGGTCTGCCGCTGTTCGGCATATTTCTACCGCTCTTCAGTTAAGAGAACTACACTGTAATAATAATTGTCCCGGAACGCACTGTTGCCGGGAGTCACTTTCCCTCTCCATGACGCATTATTGATCCATGTAGCATATTAAGCTGTAATTTGTGATAAATATGCCCGTTTAACTTGTGTTGTCGAATATTCACACTGAAATAGAATAACGCTCTACTAATTTGTTTTTAGAGATTATTTAACAGCGCCTGGATTGATCTTTTAGGTATTCAGTCTGCACTTTGCTTGCGGCGAGATTAAAATGAACGCTTCAGGTATCTATTGAAATTAACTCTATTTTTTTTAAACTTGCGTAAGACAATATCTACAAGGACTTACACATGTTTAGCTATCGATAGTTCAGTAAAACGTGAGTATGTAATGATGGAATACCAGTTACATGGATTTATGATAGGTCGGGAAATATTTTTTGATATCAGTGAGTCGAGAATTTTCAGGCTGCCGGTAAATAAAATGGACAGTGTTATTGCATTTGGTGGCGTATTTTTTAACCGCACAATGCTACGCTTGTTTGTTTATCTTTTACTGAACGCCAGGACCCATTATGTTTCAAAAGATGAGTTACTCGTCAACGTCTGGGAAAAAAATGAATTAAGTGCTTCCACACAGCGTTTGTCTACGATGGTTAAAAATCTCAACAACAAATTATATTTGCTGGGATTACCTCAGCATTCCATCGTTAGCGTAAAAGGAAGCGGATACATACTGGCACTGGATAATATTCAACCGCTCTACAGTGCGGTTGATGAGGCAGATTATCAAATATAGATATCACTCAATCGGGTGCCAGCTTATTCCGCAGCGTGATGTCGCCTGCGGATTATTCCCCTGGACGTCAACGCCCAGGGTTTTTTTTATGCGTCAGGCAGAAATCCGGTCGTAAGTATAAGGCGAATCCCCTGAACGTTTCTGGCATCTGACAAAATTCGACCATTTCCCCTGTTTGATCAAGGCAGCCGCGCTATTCTCTCTGGCACTCTGTGGTTTTATGGCGGGGGGAGGGTGCAATGAACCGGTTTATCATGGCGGATGCGACTAAGTGTATTGGCTGTCGTACCTGTGAAGTCGCTTGCGTGGTCTCGCATCAGGAGAATCAGGACTGTGCCGCGGTGTCAGCAGAACACTTTGTCTCGCGCATCCGGGTTATTAAGGAAAATACTTTTACCACCGCCGTTGCCTGTCATCAGTGTGAAGACGCACCGTGCGCCAATGTTTGCCCGACACAGGCCATTCGTCGCGATCGTGGACACATTTTTGTTGAGCAGGTGCGCTGTATTGGTTGTAAAAGCTGCATGTTGGCGTGCCCGTTCGGCGCAATGAACGTTGTTGCACAAACCTCGCGCGTACAGGCGGTGAAATGCGATCTCTGTTGGCATCGTGATACGGGGCCAGCCTGCGTGGAGGCTTGCCCGACAGGGGCATTGAAGTGTGTGGATGCGGCGAGCGTGCAGCGCCAGCGTCTGCACGCTCAGCCTTTATAAGCGCATTACCCGGCCCGATCAGGCCGGGATGGCGTTACTGATTTTCCTTCCAGGCGCGCTCCACCTCTTCAGCCAGAATTTTCACCCCAGCTTCAATTTTCTCCGGATCGGGAACATAGTTCATGCGCATACACTGGTGCGTGTGCGGCCAGGGTTTATCGAGGCCCGGGAAGAAGTAATGTCCCGGCACCATCAGTACGCCGCGTGCTTTCAGACGCTGGTAGAGTAACTCGGTGGTGATCGGCAAATCCTGGAACCACAGCCAGAGGAAAATTGCCCCTTCTGGTTTGTGAATTAAGCAGCGATTTTCAGGTAAATAGCGGCGAATGATCTCAATGGTTTGCTGAACACGCTGAAAATAGAACGGTTTGATGACTGTTTCTGACAGTCGCATCAGGTCGTTACGCTTAATCATTTCGCACATCATGGCCGGCCCAATCCCGCCTGGCGCAAGGCTAATGATGCCGTTCATATTGGCGATGGCCGTGATGATTTTTTCATTGGCGATGATGATACCGCAGCGTGAGCCGGGCAGTCCCAGTTTGGAGAGACTCATGCACAGCACAATGTTGGGATTCCACAGCGGGCGCGCTTCGCTGAAAATAATGCTCGGGAACGGCACGCCATAGGCATTATCAATGACCAGTGGAATGTCGTGCTGGTTGGCAAGCGTATCGAGTTTTATCAGCTCTTCATCTGTGATGACGTTACCCGTCGGGTTAGTTGGCCGGGAGACGCAGATCATCCCGGTCTCTTCACCAATATGCAGATGTTCGAAATCTACGTGATACTTGAACTGACCCTCTGGCAGCAGCTCAATATTAGGACGCGCCGAGACGAACAAATCCTCTTCCAGCCCGGAATCCGCATAGCCGATATATTCCGGTGCGAGGGGGAACAATACCTTTTTGGTAGTCCCATCAGCGCGGCGGCCAGCAAAGAGGTTAAACAAGTAGAAAAACGCACTCTGACTGCCATTTGTTAGCGCAATATTCTGCGGTTCGATATCCCAACCCAGATTTTCACGGAGCAGCGAAGCAAGCGTGGTCAGCAGCTCGGTTTTCCCCTGCGGGCCGTCATAATTGCAAAGCGCATCAGTGAGTTTGCCGTTTTCCAGCATCTCAGTCAGGAGCGTCTGGAAGTAATCCTGCATCGCCGGGATTTGTGCCGGATTACCGCCGCCCAGCATGATTGCGCCTGGGGTGCGTAAACCGTCGTTGAGGTCCTCCATCAGGCGGGTAATGCCTGAATGGCGGGTGAATTTGTCGCCGAAAAGTGAAAATGTCATAACGGATGGTCTGTCAAACGCTGAGTCGAAGTGAGTTACCTTAACGCTAGCACTGGCAGGGTGCAAATCGAGCTGAAACGGGTGCTTTGACGTTTTATGCTTATAATTTTCTTCAGTGTAGTGTTTTGTTTTGCTGCGTCTGAGGGGTTCTGACCTCAGACGCCGGTTTACGTTAACGCTGGCCTGCCCAGATGACCATCACCGAATCGTCGCCGTGCTGGCGAACGAAGCCGTATCCCTGTTTGAGTGAGAGCGTGGTTTGCCTGCCTGCGCCGATGGCCGGATGCCGGGCTCTGAACTGACCGAGGCGCTGCCAGTGGGTAACGTTGTCGGCCAATTTTCCGCTGACATCCTGCCAGTTCATCTCAGAGCGTGTGCCCTGTAACGGATCAGAGCCTGTGGGGCCGAAAGGTCGCGCGGACTCATCGCCATAGAATATTTGTACAGCGCCGGGCGCTAACAGTAGCAACTCAGCGGCTTTATCTCCGCCTTCACGGAACAGACGAGTATCATGCGAGGAGAGATAACTCAATACATTGAAACTCTGTAACTTTTCCGCCATCTGCTGCCAGACGAGCTCCATACCTGACAGGCAATCGACGGCTTTTGCGGCCTGCTCCTGATAGTCAAAGTTGATCATCGCGTCAAAACCGTGGCGATAGTAGTCGCTCTGCATTACGCCGTGACCCCAGGCTTCACCCGTCATCCAGAACGGCTTATCATCGAGCGCTTTGTCCGGATTCGCTTTTTTCCATTCAACCAGTGCCGCGCTGGCCTGCGTTTTTAACTGTTGCCAGGCCGGAAGTTCGACGTGTTTTGCCGTGTCGACGCGAAATCCATCGACACCGTAATCGCGCACCCACTGACTCAGCCAGTGGGTCAGGTAATCCCGGGGCGTGTAGCCCTCAATGGCTTTCGCGCGCGTGTTGGCTTTATGTTGATAAAACACCGGCAGACCTGATGGGGTCGTCGATTCGGTTTTCAGATCCGGCAGGAAAGCCAGCGACATTGTGAGATCGTCAAAGCCAGGATTGTCGTAATCGCCAATGTCAGTGCGGATCCACGCTTTCCCCCACCATTTTTCCCAGGCGGCCTTATCGCTAAAGTTGATGTAATCATTGAAGCTGTGCCAGCTCTGCCCGGCGGCAGGTTTCCAGTCTGTCCAGCGCTCACCGAGCGTTTTTTTCAGCTCATCGCCAGAAAGGTAGAGCGCGCCGAACTGATATTCCTGCATGTCTGCCAGCGTGGCGTAGCCGGTGTGGTTCATTACGACATCAAACAGAATGCGGATCCCGCGCCGGTGTGCGCCGTCAATCAGCGCACGCAGGTCGGCTTCGTTGCCCATGTTGGCATCAAGCGTGGTCCAGTCCTGCGTGTAATAACCGTGGTAGGCATAGTGCGGGAAATCGCCTTTCGTGCCGCCACCCACCCAGCCGTGGATCTGTTCGAACGGAGCGCTTATCCATAATGCATTCACGCCCAGTTGTTGCAGATAATCCAGTTTGTGAGTCAGACCGCGTAAATCGCCGCCATGAAACGTGCCGATTTCCTCCATGCCGTCCTTATGGCGACCATAACTCTGGTCATTGGACGGATCGCCGTTCTCGAAGCGGTCGGTGAGCACAAAATAGACCGTGGCGTTGTGCCAGTCGAACGGCGCTGGTGCGTCGGTCTCTGCCCGTTCCAGCAGTAACAGGCCATTGCTGGCAGGTGCGGGTTGCAGGGTTATCTGACCGTTTTTCACCGTGGCGGTCTGTCCGCTGTAAAAATCGCGTACCACGCTCCCTTCCGGGAAAGTCTGCGCGACCGCTAACGTCAGTGGCTTTCCATCCCACTTCGGACACTGGCGTGCCACATTGGCGGTAGGTTCGGCTTCGCGCGGCAGCGTAATCATTAACGTTGGCGTACCAGAACGGGTATCGATTTCCATCGTATAACGGCCATCTTTGAACAAACGCCATTGCGGCGGGGTCCCTTCGCACGGGATCAGCGACAGCATCTGATTGAGTTTTATCGTATTAGCCGGCTGCCAGCACTGTTGGTCAAAATTGAGCGTTAAGGAACGAGTACCCTTCGTCAATTCAGCGTGACTGGCAAACTTACCGGTTCCCTCCGCGGTAAAAGAGGGGAAGCCCTGAGACGTCCATGTTGCGGCGCTCGTGATGCCTGGCAGTAGCGCGAGGGCGATGGCAGCAAGTTTCATTGTGCGGTCCTTTTTGCGGCGATTTTAACCAGTTTGCCTGAGAACCCGCTGACGAAACTCATCCTTCAACTGCATTCAACCAGGATGAGGGGCGCGGATGAGTGATTTTGGGCAAAAAATAGCCTTAATTTGCGATAACCACCACAAATCGTTCGAATTAGTTCCTTGTGGGATAGTTTATGCGTGACATGGTTTCGGAATTGGCCTATTCATTAGGGTGCTCTTGATCGCTATTTTTGATATGATTTGAGATTCAACTCTCAAAATTGTGAAAAATATAAGGTGTTGGAATGATTCAATCCGACCAGGAGACCTAATGATATTGACTCCCATACGACGATATGGGGCAATGATTCTTATGTTACTCACCATCGTATTTTCGGGTGAGGTGCTGGCAAAGACGCACACAACAACATCGAGTCAAAAGTCCCACGTAACCAAGACAAGTAATAAACAGGTAAGCAGTAAACAAGAGTATTCTCGCAATAGTGCAAAGAGTAGTTCACTTCCTGATTTGCGAAAATACCCTTCCGGAACACCAAGGAAAAAAGCGTTTCTCCGGACGGTTATGCCTTATATTACCAGTCAAAATGCGGCGATCACTGCCGATCGTAACTGGCTGATCTCAAAGCAGTATCAGAATCGCTGGTCACCGACTGAGCGTAAGCGCATGAAAGATATTGCGAAGCGCTACAAGGTGAAATGGTCGGGCAACACCCGGAGTATTCCGTGGAATACGTTGCTGGAGCGCGTAGACATCATCCCGACCAGTATGGTGGCGACGATGGCTGCGGCAGAAAGCGGTTGGGGTACTTCTAAGCTTGCGCGTAGCAATAACAACCTGTTCGGCATGAAATGTGCGAAAGGGAGTTGTAACAATGCGCCAGGTAAAGTGAAAGGTTACTCTCAGTTCGATTCCGTTAAAGAGTCGGTCAGCGCCTATGTAATTAACCTGAACACGCATCCGGCTTACGCCTCTTTCCGTAAATCACGCGCACAGTTGCGTAAAGCGGATCAGGAAGTAACGGCGACAGCGATGATTCATAAGCTGAAGGGTTATTCAACGAAGGGGCAGAGTTACAACAACTATCTGTTCGCGATGTATCAGGATAACCAGCGATTAATCGCAGCCCATATGTAATCCCCGAACGCCTTCTGCAAAGAAGGCGTTTTTGTTTCGGTCCCACCGCATCACATCAACACTTCACTGTTCAGATCGCGATATTCTTTCGGCGTCGTATCGTACTCCTTCTTAAAAACGGAATAGAAATACTGCAGCGAAGGATAGCCGCACATCTGCGAGATTTCGTTGATCGACAGCGTCGTGGAAATCAACAGGCTACGCGCTTTCTCCAGCTTTTCAGCGTGGATCACCGCATGAATGGTCTCTCCCACTTCTTCTTTAAATCGCTTCTCCAGATTGGAACGTGAAATCCCAACCGCATCCAGTACCTGATCCACCTTGATGCCTTTGCAGGCGTGGTTACGGATATAGTGCATCGCCTGAATAACGGCGGGATCGGAGAGGGAACGGTAGTCTGTCGAACGACGTTCAACGACGCGCACCGGAGGCACCAGGATGCGCTGGAGCGGCAGTTCCTCATCGGCCAGCAGGCGATGTAGCAGCTTTGCCGCCTGATAGCCCATTTGCCTCGCGCCCTGAGCCACCGAAGACAGCGCAACCCGTGACAGATAGCGGGTCAGTTCCTCGTTATCAATGCCAATGACGCACAGCTTTTCGGGTACCGGAATATGCAGGTGTTCGCAGACCTGAAGAACATGGCGGGCGCGGGCGTCAGTGACCGCGATAATACCCGTCTGCGGCGGCAGGGTTTGCAGCCAGTCCGCCAGTCGATTTTGCGCGTGTTGCCAGAGTTCAGGCGCGGTTTCCAGTCCCTGATACACCACCCCCCGATACTTCTCCTCCGCCACCAACTGGCGGAAGGCATGCTCGCGTTCCGCCGCCCAGCGCTTTCCGCTGGAGGCCGGCAGGCCGTAGAAGGCAAAGCGGTTGACGCCTTTTTCTTTCAGGTGCAAAAAGGCGCTCTCAACGAGAGCATGGTTATCGGTGGCAATATAATGGACAGGAGGATAATTTTCCGCCAGATGATAGGAGCCTCCGACACCGATGATGGGCACATGGACGTCAACTAACAATCGTGCGATTTCATCGTCGTCATAGTCAGCAATCACGCCATCACCTAACCACTCTTTGATGTTATCAATGCGGGCGCGGAAGTCCTCCTCAATGAAGATGTCCCATTCGGATTGCGAGGCTTGTAGATATTCACCGACCCCTTCCACCACCTGACGGTCGTAGGCTTTATTGGCATTAAATAACAGGGTAATACGGTGACGTTTATCAAACATGGTTCTGTCTCTGCTCACTCTTTCATAAACGACAATGCCGGACAGGAGTGACCGGCATAAAAATAGCCCTATTTTTCAGCAGTTCAGGCGCGGCGTTTTGTCGCTGAATCCATCCATACTGCCAGCAACAGAATCGCTCCCTTCACGATATACTGCCAGAACGTTGGGACATCCATCATACTCATTCCGTTATCCAGAGAAGCCATAATAAATGCACCCATCACTGCGCCGGCAACGCTGCCGACGCCACCCGCCAGGCTGGTTCCGCCGATGACGCAGGCGGCAATGGCGTCCAGTTCGGCGATGTTTCCCGCCGATGGCGACCCGGCACCGAGACGCGAACTGAGGATGAGCCCGGCAATCGCCACCATCAGACCATTGATGGCGAACACCGCCAGTTTGGTCCGCGCAACGTTAATGCCGGAAAGACGGGCGGCCTCCAGATTGCCCCCTATGGCATAAATACGTCGGCCAAATGCGGTTCGTGTCGCCATGAACATCCCGGCGAGCAGCAAAAATACCAGCAGCAGAACGGGCGTCGGCACACCGCGATAATCATTCAACAGCCAGATGGCGCCTAACACAATCACGGCAGTTAATGCCTGGCGGCCCACTACGCTGGTTGACGCCGGGGCATCAAGACCCAGGGACTGCCGGCGCATGCGCCCGCGCCACTGCCAGCCGATAAACGCCATCAAACCCATCGCGCCGAGGGTGAAGCCCAATCCATTGGATAAGTAGCTTTGCCCAATCTGCGACATGGCGGAGCTGGTCGGCGATACGGTTGTACCATTGGTGATGCCGATGAGGATACCGCGAAACGCCAGCATCCCGGCCAGAGTCACAATAAATGAGGGAACTTTGCGGTAAGCGACCCACCAGCCATTCCAGGCGCCGAGCAGCAATCCCAGCGCCAGCGTGACGATAATGGTGAACGGCAGCGGCCAACCCAGCCAGACGTCGCAGATAGCCGCGACGCCGCCCAGCAGTCCCATCATGGAACCGACGGAGAGATCGATTTCCGCTGAGATGATGACGAATACCATGCCGACCGCCAGGATCCCCGTAATCGCGGTCTGGCGGAGCAGGTTGGAGACGTTACGTGCGCTGAGATACGCACCGTCCGTTGTCCAGGTAAAGAACAGCATGATCACAATGATGGCCGCGATCATCACGAACACCTGTAGATTCAGCGATTTAATCCCAGGAAAAACGCCCGTCAGTGGGGCGGTGAGTTTAACGTCAGACGGATTGTTTTTCGACATGATGTTCGCTCCTCAAAGCGGCTTCCATCACCTGCTCTTGAGTCAGGTTATGATTGACCAGGTTGGCTTTCAGTTTTCCTTCATGCATCACCAGAATGCGGTCGCTGAGCCCCAGCACTTCGGGCAATTCAGACGAAATGACAATTACGGCGATACCCTGCTGAACGAGCTGGTTAATGAGCTTGTAGATTTCATATTTCGCGCCGATATCGATGCCCCGGGTAGGCTCATCAAGGATGAGAATTTGCGGGTTAAGCAACAGGCAGCGCGCCAGAATGGCTTTTTGTTGATTCCCACCGCTCAGACGTCCGATCGCCAGCTCAGGAGAAGACGTTTTGACTTTGAGACGTTGCAGGGATTCGAGGATGCATTTATATTCGGCGGCATCATCTAACTGGCTTACCTTGCCAGTGAACTGATCAAGCGCGGCGAGGGTAATGTTTTTCCCCACCGCCATGACCGGCACAATACCATCGCGTTTGCGGTCCTCCGGAACCATGGCGATCCCGTGGGCGATGGCCTGCTGGCAGTTGCGGATGTTAACGGACTGACCGTCAATCACCACCTCTCCTTCCCAGCGCCCGGGCCAGACGCCAAACAGACACTGAACAAGCTCCGTGCGTCCCGCGCCGACCAGACCAGCAATCCCCAGGATTTCGCCGCGCTTTAGTGAGAAGGAAACGTCATTCACGCGCCGGATATGGCGATTGACGGGATGCCAGGCTGTGAGGTGATCAACGCGTAAAATCTCTTCACCCGTGGTGTGAGGTTCGCTGGGGTAGAGTGCAGTGAGTTCGCGGCCAACCATCATGGTGATAATATCGTCTTCGCTCATGCCAGCCGCGTCGCGGGTGCCAATATGCTTGCCATCACGGATCACGCAGATCGTGTCGGAAATGGCTTTCACTTCGTTCAGCTTGTGTGAAATGTAGATGCAGGCGATATCGTGCTGTTGCAGATCGCGGATGATCTCCAGCAGCACCGTTGTTTCCTGTTCGGTGAGTGACGCTGTCGGCTCGTCCAGAATCAGCAGGCGCACTTGTTTATTCAGCGCTTTCGCAATTTCAACCAACTGTTGCTGACCAAGGCCCAGTTCGCCCACCCGGGTATCGGGCGAAATTGCCAGACTGACCTGCCTGAGCAATTTTTGGCAGCGCAGGGTCATCATGTCGTAATCCAGCACGCCATGACGGCTTATTTCGCTACCGAGGAAAATATTCTCCAGCACGGTTAAGTGTTTAACCAGCGCTAACTCCTGATGGATGATGGCAATCCCTTTGCGCTCGGTATCACGAATATGGTTGGCCTGTAGCGTTTCTCCAGCAAATACAATTTCACCTTCGTAACTGCCATGGGGATAAATACCGCACAGTACTTTCATCAGCGTCGATTTACCTGAGCCATTCTCGCCGCATAATGAAATAATTTCACCGGCATTCAGTCTGAGGCTGACGTTATCAATCGCCTTGACGACACCGAAGGTTTTGGTGATGTTCTTCATTTCAAGTAGACAGGACATAGCGACTCCGCAGTAGCCAATGAGAGAACCGGGCGTAGTGGGAAATGCGCGCCCGCAGCCATCGCTGGGGCGCTGCGCTTACAGTTCGCTCTGCTTATGGAATCCGTCTTTAATGACGGTCTCATTGATGTTGTTTTTGTTAACGTCAATCGGCGTCAATAAGCGGGAGGGGACATCTTTCAGACCGTTGTTTAACGTAGCGTCGGCTTTAGGCTGCTGTCCGTTACCCAGTTCTACGGCGATTTCGGCGGCGGTATTGGCCAGCAGCGTAATCGGTTTATACACGGTCATTGTTTGTGTTCCTGCGACAATGCGCTTGATACCCGCAAGGTCGGCGTCCTGACCTGAAATCGCCACTTTTCCTGAAAGCCCTTGCGCACTGAGCGCCTGAACCGCACCGCCTGCCGTCGCGTCATTGGAGGCGACAACGGCGTCAATGTTGTTATTGTTCGCGGTTAAGGCGTTTTCCATAATTTTCAGCGCATTTTCCGGCAGCCAGCCGTCAACCCACTGATCGCCAACCACCTTTATTTTTCCGGAATCGATATACGGTTTTAAAACTTTCATCTGCCCGGCGCGGAAGAGTTTGGCATTATTATCGACCGGCGAGCCGCCCATCAGAAAATAATTTCCCTGAGGGACACGTTCAACTAATGCCTGGGCCTGTAATTCACCGACTTTTTCGTTATCAAATGAAATATAGAAATCGATGTCTGCGTCATTGATCATGCGGTCATAAGCTAAAACTTTAATACCTTCCTGTTTCGCCTCTTTAACCACGTTACTTAATACTTGTCCGTTATAAGGAATAATAACGAGGACATCCACTCCTCGGTTAATCATATTTTCAATCTGCGACATCTGGGTTTCTTCATTCCCGTTCGCGGACTGGACAAAGACTTTTGCGCCAAGCGATTCGGCTTTGCTGACGAAAATATCGCGATCTTTCTGCCAACGTTCGAGGCGCAGGTCATCAATCGCCATGCCGATTTTAATTTCTTTGGCATGTCCTGCCACGCTGGTGAGCAAAAGGGAGGTGCAGACAGTGAGTAAGAGATTCTTCATCTTCATAATCGTGATGCCTTTCGTTAGAGGGAACAACAATAAAAGTAACAATCACAGCATAAGACGTTGCAGAATTTAGCAATTCATACGGGGAAGACAATTACAGATTTTTATCTTGCGGTTACGAAATTTGGTTTATTTCCTGAATTATGACCAGGATCGCACTTTTTATGGTGAAGACTGAATGTTGCATTTATGCCAGCAGAGTACCCATTTTTTGCAAATGGATATTTTTATTTTGCGAGGTGGCGCACACTTGTGAATTCTCTCAATAGCAGTGTGAAATAACATAATTGAGCAACGGGAGGGGAGTGCTCAATATTACGACATGACCTATTCTCGTCGTATTTCCTGATTATGGAGTTCATTATGCAGGCATATTTTGACCAACTCGATCGCGTTCGTTATGAAGGCCCCCGTTCCACTAATCCGTTAGCATTCCGTCATTACAATCCTGATGAGATCGTATTGGGCAAACGGATGGAAGATCATCTGCGTTTTGCAGCCTGCTACTGGCATACCTTCTGCTGGAACGGGGCTGATATGTTTGGTGTCGGGGCGTTTAATCGTCCGTGGCAGCAACCGGGGGATGCGCTGGCGCTGGCAAAACGTAAAGCGGACGTCGCGTTTGAATTTTTCCACAAGCTGCACGTTCCGTTCTACTGCTTCCATGATGTCGATGTTTCGCCGGAAGGCGCGTCGCTGAAAGAGTACAAAAATAACTTCGCCGAAATGGTGGATGTGCTGGCAGAGAAACAAGAGCAGAGCGGCGTGAAACTGCTGTGGGGTACGGCAAATTGCTTCACCAACCCCCGTTATGGTGCCGGGGCGGCGACGAACCCGGATCCAGAAGTGTTCAGTTGGGCGGCCACCCAGGTGGTAACGGCGATGGACGCCACGCACAAACTGGGTGGTGAAAACTACGTGCTGTGGGGCGGTCGTGAAGGGTACGAAACCTTGCTGAATACCGACCTGCGTCAGGAGCGTGAGCAAATTGGCCGCTTCATGCAAATGGTGGTTGAGCACAAGCACAAAACGGGCTTCCAGGGCACGCTGCTGATTGAGCCGAAGCCGCAGGAACCGACCAAGCATCAGTATGATTACGACGCCTCGACCGTTTACGGCTTCCTCAAGCAGTTTGGTCTGGAAAAAGAGATCAAACTGAATATTGAGGCTAACCACGCGACGCTGGCAGGTCACTCGTTCCACCACGAAATCGCCACGGCGATTGCGCTGGGTCTGTTTGGCTCTGTCGATGCCAACCGGGGTGACGCGCAGCTGGGCTGGGATACCGACCAGTTCCCGAACAGCGTAGAAGAGAACGCATTGGTGATGTACGAAATCCTCAAAGCGGGCGGTTTCACCACCGGTGGCCTGAACTTTGACGCCAAAGTGCGCCGTCAGAGTACGGATAAATACGATCTGTTCTATGGCCATATTGGCGCGATGGACACGATGGCGCTGTCGCTGAAAATTGCCGCGCGCATGATTGAGGATGGCGAGCTGGATAAGCGCGTCGCGAAACGTTATGCCGGCTGGAGTAGCGAACTTGGCCAGCAGATCCTGAAAGGACAGATGTCGTTAAGCGAACTGGCGCATTATGCTGAACAACACAACCTGGCGCCGGTGCATCAGAGCGGTCATCAGGAACAGCTGGAAAACCTGGTGAATCATTACCTGTTCGATAAATAATCGATATCGCCGGGTGACGCAGCGTTTCCTGGTCGGTGATTTGACAAGCCCGGTGAGCGTTGTGGCACCGGGCATTTCAGTTTAAGGAACCCACTCTATGTATATTGGGATCGATCTTGGCACCTCGGGCGTGAAAGCGATTTTGCTCAATGAGCAAGGCGAGGTGGTCGCATCGCAAACGGAAAAACTCACCGTCTCCCGTCCTCATCCGCTCTGGTCGGAGCAAGATCCCGAACAGTGGTGGCTGGCGACCGACCGCGCCCTGAAGGCGTTGGGCAAGCAGCATTCGTTAAGTCAAGTGAAAGCGCTGGGGATTGCCGGGCAGATGCATGGCGCGACGTTGCTCGACAGCCAGCAACAGGTGCTGCGACCGGCCATTCTGTGGAATGACGGACGTTGTGGCGAGGAGTGTGCGTTGCTGGAGTCAATGGTACCGCAGTCGCGCGCCATCACGGGTAACCTGATGATGCCTGGATTCACGGCTCCGAAGCTGCTGTGGGTACAGCGCCACGAGCCAGCGGTGTTCCGGCAGGTGGCAAAGGTGCTGCTACCGAAAGACTATCTGCGTTTACGCATGACCGGTGAATTTGCCAGCGATATGTCTGACGCTGCGGGAACGATGTGGCTGGATGTGGAAAAACGTGACTGGAGTAACGTGATGCTGAATGCCTGCGGCCTGACCCGTGACCATATGCCCGCGTTATTCGAAGGGAGTGAGATTACCGGCAAATTGCTGCCTGATGTCGCAATGGCGTGGGATATGCCTGCGGTTTCTGTCGTTGCAGGCGGTGGCGACAATGCGGCGGGCGCAGTCGGCGTAGGGATGGTCAATGCCGATCAGGCCATGCTGTCACTGGGAACGTCCGGCGTCTATTTTGCCGTCAGCGACGGTTTCCTGAGCAAGCCCGAAAGCGCTGTACACAGCTTTTGCCATGCGTTGCCTGAGCGCTGGCATCTGATGTCGGTGATGCTAAGTGCAGCCTCCTGTCTGGACTGGGCGGCAACATTAACCGGTCTGAAGACGGTGCCGGCGCTGATTGATGCGGCGCAGCAGGCTGATGAGGCAGCCGACCCTGTCTGGTTCTTGCCGTATCTTTCAGGTGAACGTACGCCGCACAATAATCCGCAGGCGAAAGGCGTGTTCTTTGGTCTGACCCATCAGCATGGACCGGCTGAGCTGGCGCGCGCGGTGCTGGAAGGCGTGGGCTATGCGCTGGCCGACGGGATGGATGTGGTACATGCCTGTGGGGTGAAGCCGCAAAGCATCACGCTGATCGGCGGCGGTGCGCGCAGCGCGTACTGGCGGCAAATGCTGGCGGATATCAGCGGCCTGCAACTGGATTATCGCACCGGTGGTGATGTGGGGCCGGCACTGGGTGCCGCTCGTCTGGCGCAAATTGCGATGAATCCGGAGAAGTCATTAGCCGAGCTATTGCCGCAACTTCCGCTTGAACAAACACATATGCCCGACAGGCAACGCCATAGCGTTTATCAACAGCGCCGGGAAACCTTCCGCCGTCTTTATCAGCAGCTACTTCCACTCATGTCCTGAGTCTGAATCCCTCCTGTTTTGCAGGAGGGATTAACCCAAAGCATATAAATAATTGATCAATAAATTAAATATATGGATTTATTCTGAAATTCCATTTTCTGTTCATTTTTCAGTGTTGTCTTTCATAGGTTATCCCTAATCTGCATCCGTTGGATAAGGAGATCCCAGTGAAAAGCTCAACGTTAATTTCCTGGTTGTTGCTCATCTCAGGCACATCGACTTACGTTATCGGCTTAGGGATGGCATGCCCCTTACTGAGCGGAAAAGGTTATTTCCTCGGTGTCCTGGTGACCGCAATGTTTGTCACATACGTTTATCTACGTGAGGAAAAACGCGACCAACTGGACGATAGCGTCGTTACCGTGTGCCAACTGGTCGCGCTTATCACGCTGGGGTTGTTTCTGGTCGGCATCCTCAATGCACCGCTTTCACTGAGTGGGCGGGGTCTCTATCCGGTGGCGCTCTTTATGGGTCTACTGGGTTTTGTACGCCTGATTCGTGCATCGGATCATTAAATAAAAAGGGGAGCACTTTGCTGTGGGGTTTCCTGGCTTGTTATTTGTTACGGCGTCTGAGACGGCGCTTTCCCTGATAACGGTTTTAGCCTCTCTGAAATGCCCGGCGCCACGACCGGGCATTTCACATCAACTGACCAGCCTGCGCGTATCGATGCGTTGTAACAGCATTGAAAGTAGTAAACTGCCCACGAGAGTCGCGCTGAAAATCCACAACATATCCAGCGGCGGCCAGCGTTTGATTTCCAGACCGCTGGTGCGCAAGGCATGAATAATGAGCGCATGAAAGCCATAAATGCCGAGTGAATGGCGGGAAATCAGCCCCAGCCCAGGGACCGTTTGCGTATTCAGCGTGTTTTTCACCAGCGTCAGTAGCGCGACAGCACAGATAAAGACCATGGGGCCGCAATAGAGATACCAGGTATCGGCAAAATTGCCGCGCCACTGTAGTTCATGCAACGTCCCACGAGAGATGACCCACACCGCCAGCACGAAAAGCCCCGCGCTTAACCAGGAAAGCGCGCGTTTTTGTGTTTCCATCATGCCGATAGCGCGTCCCAGCATCCCGTACAAAATGTAGTAAAAGGTATCGCCGTTGATATACAAATTAATGGGGAGCCACTCGAATCCGCCCACTTTTTGCGACACGGTATTCGGATTGGCGAGAATGCCAATGACCACCATCAGCACCAGCAGCATTTTGCCACTCACGTTTTTCACCTGAATCAGCGGCGAGACCAGATAGATCACAGCGATCGCGAAGAAAAACCACAGATGATAGAACACCGGTTTTTGCAGCAGATTTTTTAAGGAGAGTTCGGCGTTAATCGAAGTAAACAATGTGATGTAGAGCAGGGCAACGGCGCTGTAAAACAGCAGGCACAGCGCGATGCGTAAAAAATGGCGTGGTTGTGCGCTGCGCTCGCCAAAAAAGAGGTAGCCCGAAATCATAAAAAATAGCGGCACGCTAACGCGTGAAGCCGAATTCAGTACGTTGGCAAGATCCCAGTTAACGGGACTGACACTCTGTGCATTGGTGATGTACCAGGTTGTGGTGTGAATCATGACCACCATCAGACAGGCGATCCCTCGCAGGTTATCAATCCAGAAAATTTTGGGCTGCATCAGTTCCTCTGTTTTCGTTTCAAAAATGGTCTGACTCACATTTTGTCAGCCTGTCCCGCTGGATTAATCTGAGTTTTTACACTAAAGGTTGTGATGGTCCGATGGGATTCGCAAAATGCGTCTGCCACAACGAACGTAATAATAATAAGACTGATCAGTGAATTAGGCGGTAATAAAATGATGATGAAATCTTTTTTTCCAGCAATGGTGATTCTGTTGCTGGCAGGATGTACACCCTCCCAGCCATCGCCGACACAAAAGGCGCAGAAAGTGAAAGTCAGCCCCACGCGCACGCTGGATATGGAAGCGCTGTGCAAAGATCAGGCTGCGCGACGCTATAATACCGGTACGCAGAAAATTGATGTTACGGGCTTTGAACAGTTTCAGGGAAGTTATGAGATGCGCGGCGCTACCTTCCGTAAAGAGAGTTTTGTCTGCTCTTTTGACGCGGATGGGCAGTTTTTACATCTTTCCATGCGTTAAGCCCTGCCTTTTTCCCGTTTCGTACTGTATATCTTGCAGTCAGCGGGTATACTGATCCCTTCCTTTTAAAACCACACGTATCCAGCACGAAATACTATGCAAAAGTTTGATACCAAGACCTTCCAGGGCCTGATCCTGACATTACAGGATTACTGGGCTCGTCAGGGCTGTACCATTGTTCAACCTTTGGACATGGAAGTGGGTGCAGGTACCTCGCACCCGATGACCAGCCTGCGTGCGTTGGGGCCAGAACCGATGGCAACCGCGTATGTGCAACCTTCTCGTCGTCCAACTGATGGACGCTATGGCGAAAACCCGAACCGTTTACAGCACTACTATCAGTTTCAGGTGGTGATTAAGCCCTCTCCGGACAACATCCAGGAGCTGTATCTCGGGTCGCTGAAAGAGCTGGGTATGGATCCAACCATCCACGACATTCGCTTTGTGGAAGATAACTGGGAAAACCCGACGCTGGGTGCCTGGGGGCTGGGCTGGGAAG
>ERZ506925.104-NODE-104-length-77280-cov-15.8516_pt1 | contig 77280 bp, 67 predicted proteins | sample MGYA00513973_ERZ506925 | MGnify/ENA metagenome assembly ERZ506925
CCGGCGAACTTGATGTCTCCGCCGTCGAGCTCTAAGCCGCTAAATTATCGTTTATAGGAGTGACTTGGATGGTTCTATATCATGGCACATCACAATATCGAGCCAAATTGATTTTTGAATCGGGAATAATTAAAAAAGACGCGCCACGCTATTTTACAAAGGAAAACAATGGGGCCAATTTTAGCTCCAATGGGTTTGTATATCTGTCCAATGAAATTACATGGGCATATCGCTTTGCCATGTTACACGGGAATGTTGAGGAAGAAAATTACGGGTATATATTTAAGATTGTCATTCCAGATGAAATGATTTTAGCAGATGAAGATGAGCTGGGAGACTTATTCCCCCATGTCCTTCAAATGTACTCCAACAGGCTTGAGGCCAGCTTGTTTGAACGAAAATCTTGCCGAGTTGATTTTGATGTTAATTTGCAAACATATAAAGGCGAATTTTGCAGAGTTTGCATTGGTGCTGGAATGTCAGAATTGCTTACAAATAATGGAATGGATTACAATTATACAATTTCACACTATACAAAAAGTCAGGAAGACTTTATCAATAGCATTACATGGATCAAATATGATGCTGTACTGAAAAGAGGCGATCATATTGATTGGACTATACAATGAATCCAACTATGAGAACGCGATTATTAATCTGTTCACCGATGTGTTGGGCTACTCCTACGCCTACGGCCCGGACATTGACCGGGACTACCACGACCCGCTCTATGAGGATCTGCTGCTCCCCGCCTTGCAGCGCATCAACCCAGGGCTCCCCATAGAGGCGCTGAACGAGGCCGTCTACAAGATTAAAAACTTTGAGACCGGCACCCTGCTCCAGAAGAACATGACCTTCACGGACTATATGCAGTCCGGGGTGCCCGTCAAATATTTTGTGAACGGCGAGGAACGCCCCGCCCTGGTCTATCTCATCGACTTCCGCAACCTAGCCAACAACGATTTTACCGTTGTCAACCAGTGGACCATTGTGGAGAACTCCGAGAAACGCCCGGATGTGATTCTGTTTGTCAACGGTCTGCCACTGGTGGTGGTAGAGCTGAAGTCCCCCTCCCGGGAGGAGACCGATGCCTCGGCCGCATACCGGCAGCTGCGCAACTATATGTATGAGATCCCGTCCCTGTTCATCTACAACGCAATCTGCGTCATGAGCGACCTGACCACCTCCAAGGCGGGTACTATCACCTCTGGCGAGGATCGCTTTATGGAGTGGAAAACCAAAGATGGCAGCTACGAAAATACCCAGTACGCCCAGTTTGATACCTTCTTTGAGGGGCTGTTTGAAAAGAGCCGCTTTCTGGACATTTTGAAAAACTTCATCTGTTTCAATGTAGACGGGCAAAACACCTTCAAGGTGCTGGCGGCGTACCACCAGTATTTCGCAGTGAAGAAGGCTATCGAGTCCACCAAGCACGCCACCGTGACCGACGGCAAGGGCGGCGTGTTTTGGCACACCCAGGGTAGCGGGAAATCACTGTCCATGGTTTTTTATGCCCACTATTTGCAGGAGACGCTGGAGAGCCCTACCATTGTGGTCATCACTGACCGCAACGATCTGGACAATCAGCTCTACGGTCAGTTCTCCCGATGCAAAGACTTTCTGCGCCAGACGCCCCAGCAGGCTGAGAGCCGACAGAATCTGAAAGAGTTGCTAGCGGGCCGGCAGGCCAACGGTATCATCTTCACCACCATGCAGAAATTTGAGGAGACCGGCGAACCCCTGTCTGAGCGGCGCAACATCATAGTCATGGCGGACGAGGCCCACCGTGGACAGTACGGCCTGACGGAGAAGGTGGTCACCAGGCAGAACGAGAAGGGCGAGCTGGAGGTCCACACCTCCATCGGCACTGCCCGCATCATCCGGGACCGCCTGCCCAATGCTACATACATTGGGTTTACCGGCACTCCGATTTCCTCTAAAGACCGCAGCACCCGGGAAGTATTTGGCGATTATATCGACATTTACGATATGACCCAGGCGGTAGAGGACGGGGCCACCCGCCCGGTCTACTACGAGAGCCGCGTCATCCACCTGAAGCTGGATGAGACTACCCTGCGCCTGATCGATCAGGAATACGACCTGATGGCTGAGAATGCGGACCCCTATGTCATAGAGAAAAGCAAAAAGGAACTGGGCCAGATGGAGGCCATCCTGGGCGCGGACGAGACCATCGACTCGCTGGTCAGTGACATCCTGAACCACTACGAGAATTACCGGGCGGATCTGCTGACAGGCAAGGCGATGATCGTGGCGTACTCCCGCCCTATCGCCATGAAAATCTACCGTCGTATCCTGGAATTGCGCCCAGCCTGGACGGAAAAGGTCGCGGTGATCATGACCCAGGGCAACAACGATCCGGAGGAATGGCGACAGATCATCGGCAACAAGGCCCACAAGGACGATTTGGCCCGGAAATTCAAGGACAACGATTCCCCATTGAAGATCGCCATTGTGGTGGATATGTGGCTGACTGGCTTCGATGTGCCGTCCCTTGCCACCATGTATGTGTATAAGCCCATGTCCGGTCACAATTTGATGCAAGCCATTGCACGGGTAAACCGTGTCTTCCGTGACAAAGAGGGCGGGCTGGTAGTCGATTACGTAGGGATTGCCTCGGCCTTAAAAAAGGCCATGAATGACTATACCGTCCGTGACAAGAAAAACTACGGCGACCCTGACGTGGGGAAGGCCGCTTACCCCAAGTTCTTGGAAAAGCTGGAAGTCTGCCGCGACCTGTTCCATGGCTTTGACTACACCAGTTTCCTGACCGGAAACGATTTGGAGAAAGCTCGGATGATCAGCGGCGGCGTCAATCTCCTGCTGGGGAAGTCGGTTGCAGAGCATGATCTGCCGGATGCCGAAAAGACACAGACCGTCTACATCAAAGAGGCGCTCTTGCTCAAGCAGGCCCTCTCCCTGTGCAGCAGCATGGTGGATGCGCAGACCCGTTTTGAAGCGGCCTATTTCGAGGCGGTACGGACGATGCTCGTCCGCTTAACCACCGACGGCGCCGGGAAGAAGTTCACCTTGCCGGAGGTCAACGAGCGGATTAATGAATTGCTGAAACACAGTATCAAGAGCGAGGGTGTCATCAATCTCTTTTCCAATATCGGCACCGAGTTTTCCCTGTTTGACCCGAAGTTCCTCGAAGAAGTTGCCAATATGAAAGAGAAAAACCTCGCGGTTGAACTTTTGAAAAAGTTGATTTCTGAACAGGTATCTGTCTACCGCAAAACCAATCTTGTGAAGTCACAGAAGTTTTCGGAAATTATCCAGTCCACTATGAATCGCTATCTGAATGGGATGTTGACCAACGAAGAAGTCATTCAAGAACTTTTGAAATTGGCTAAGGAGATTGCTGATGCAAATGCAGAAGGTGAAAAGTTAGGCCTGACCGCCGAAGAACTTGCCTTCTATGACGCACTGACAAAGCCCCAGGCTATCAAGGATTTTTATGAGCATGACGAGTTGATTGCCATCACCAAGGAACTGACCGATTTGTTACGCAAAAATCGAACAATTGATTGGCAGAAGAAAGAAAGCGCCAGAGCTGGCATGAGAAGGTTGGTCAAGCGGCTACTCAAAAAGCACAAGTATCCACCAGAGGGTATGGAGGATGCAGTGCAGACCGTAATGAGCCAGTGCGAGATGTGGACGGACCAAGTAAGCATGTAACTTTGTCGCGCTAAGATCACATCGACTATGAACCATCAGCAAAATTACAGTTGCCCCTTTCCGCAACACCGCAGATAGTATAATACCTTGGAAGAGGAAACACAAAATGAACGTCATCTGCTTCGGCGATTCCAACACCTACGGCTACGATCCCCGTTCCTATTTGGGTGGTCGCTATGACACGGACAGCCGATGGGTGGACATCCTGGCAGCCAAGACTGGCTGGACAGTCTGCAACATGGGAGAGAACGGCCGGGAGATTCCTTCGTCTGCGCCTTCTTTCCCTACCAACACAGATCTACTGATCGTCATGCTTGGTACCAACGACCTGCTCCAAGGCAGAAGCCCGGAACAGGCCGCCGTGAGTCTGAAGCGGTTTCTCTCCGGCATATCCTTGAATCGAAGTAAAATCCTGCTGATTGCCCCACCACCAGTACAGCTGGGCGCGTGGGTCCCCAGTCAGAAACTCATCGATGACTCCCGTGACTATGCCAGACTCTGTCAGACCCTGGCGGAGCATCTGGGCATCCGCTTCGCCGACGCCGGGAAGTGGGACATCCCTTTGGCCTACGACGGCGTCCACTTTACGGAGCAGGGGCACAAAACCTTTGCCGCCGAACTTCTGGAGGAACTCAAATGAAACGAATCCTGCCTATACTTTTATCTCTTCTGCTGTTGACCGGGTGCGGCGGAAACTCTTCGGATGGCTACCAGCAGATCACCCAGGAGGAGGCCAAAGAGATGATGGACACCCAGGAGGTCATCATCCTGGACGTGCGGGAACAGGACGAATACGACAGCGGCCACATTCCAGGTGCTGTTCTGTTGCCGGTGGGGACCATCGACGAGGAGACGGCCGCCGCCGTCATCCCGGAGGGGGACTCCATCGTTCTAGTCTACTGCCGCAGCGGGAACCGCAGCAAGACGGCATCCTCTACCCTGGCAGAGCTGGGCTACACCAACATCTATGAATTCGGCGGTATCAACACCTGGCCCTATGAAACCGAGCTATAGACGCGGCGACGAGAGGCAAGACACCTGTATGTCCCTCAAAATCTGTATTACCTATTCAAAGAGTACGGGATCGGCTGCTCAGCCGATCCCGTCGCTCATTTTCGGATGATTTGTTTTCACGACTCCTTCAACCACTCCTTGAACTCCTCCAAGGTAATGACATCCCGGTCGCACTTCTTCTTCATCTCTCTGGCCTGCTCGCTCCAGGCGTAGAAATCCGTGTCAGAGATGCGGCCGGCCTTGATCCAGGCGAAGCGCCGCTTATACTCCCTGCGGTAGGCCTTGAACACCGGATCGTCAGACTGCTTCCTGGTCCACTGCTGGAAGGCCCCGGCCTCCCGACAGGTCTGCTGCCCTTTGGCAGCCGGGCGTTCGCAGTACTCCGCGCTGACCCGGCCGGTCTGGGGGAAATAGCGGCCGCAGTTTTTACAGCGCCGGACGGTGATGCCCCGCTCCACGCAGCTGCGCAGGGAGTAGTCAATCATGTCCGGCACGTGGACGGGGTACAGGACCGGGGAACATCGGCCCGGCTCCACCGGCTCGAAGCTGAGGGGGATAGGACGAAAGACAAACAGATCCGGATCCTTGGGGGCGTCATACAGGTAGTGGTTGGCCGCCTGCTGCTGGGGCTCCCGCCCGGCCCTGTCTACATCCAGGACCAGGTCGAAGAACCGCTGGATCTGCTTCTGATACCGGGGCAGCTGCTCCGGCAGCTGCCGCAGCTCGTCCAGCATCTGCTGATCCTCCGGGCTGCCCTGGTCGTGGTAGATGCCAATACGGGTGAGCCGGTCGTACCAGCGCACGTACAGGAGGTACAGGTAGATGTGCTTGGAGCCCAGCAAACCCAGCCCCTTCATGGCGTCGAGGCTGGCATTTTTGTCGTCCCTCGTGAGCATGGACTCCCAGCTGTCTGTAATCTGCCGGATGACCGGTATCAACTCCGCGCAGTCCATCTCCAGGAATGTGAGCAAACTCTCCAGAAAGGGCTGCTCCTTCCAGACCGAGGGCACGCGCTGAACCCCGGAGGGATCGTACTGAAAAAACTCATGCTTTCCGGAGAAATACATTTTACCGTACCACATATCAGTCACCTTAAAATAGACAATTTTAAAATTATATTACTATAAGTCTTGACAACGGCGGAAACGAGTAGTAAGATAAGGCCACGGAAGAACTGTCTAATTCAATTTATGATAGTCTATCACTGAAAGAGCTGTCTGTCAAGAGAAAGACAGGTTTCCTTCCGCAGGCACTTTGAAAACCGGATACCCACCATCAGAGACGATACTCACCGGGGAAGTACCGCCAGGACGCCGCCTAACAGGGCTCCCACAAAGTCGCAGACTTTGTGGGAAGAGGGGCCGCAACGGTGTGAATGAGTTTTCGGGCAAGCCCGGAAACGAATGATACATAGTTTACGGCGACGAAGCCGAGCGTACCAAGGGGGAAGAAAACGCTGTGTTGGTCAAACAAGGCCGCAGGGCAGGAACGGGTATGATGCGTGGCCGCGAACACAAAAAGGGGGCAATCCTATGAACCTGAAAAAAGAAAGCCGCTGAACTGCTGCAACAGTCCAGCGGCCCGCTGCGTTTTGGAAACACAGAGCGGTCTGTGTCCAGTCTAACAGAGGGGCCTCCGAAACGCAAGAAGTTTTTCTCTGAATCTGAAGAAACCGGAGGTATAACATTGAAAACGTCGTCCTACAAGAGTTACGACGATCTGCCGCTGTTCCTCAACGCGAGGACCGTGGCGCAAGTACTGGGGGTATCCATCTCCACCGCCTATGAGCTGATGCACAAGCAGAGCTTTCCGGTGCTGCGCGTGGGCAGCCGCATGGTGGTGGGCCGTGAGCAGTTCCTCCGCTGGACGGAGGAGCGGTCCGGAGGTGCGCAATGAGTACGAAACGCTGGCCCAGACGGGATCCCATCAAGAACTACTTTCCGCTGCCCAACGAGCTCTACTCACTGGGGCTGTCGCACAGTGCGATCGCGATCTACGGGTTTCTCCTCCGGCGGGAGAACCGAAAGACCTGGCAGTGCGTGCTCAGCTACCGGACCATCGGGGAGGCGGTACATCTGAGCGTGAACACAGTGCGCAAGTATGTGGCGGAGCTGGAGGACCGGCAGCTCATCCGCACGGAGCGCACCACCGTCATCACCCGGGACGGCCGCAGGCAGAACGGCTGCCTGCGCTACACGGTACTGCCCATCCAGATGGCCATCGACGACTTTCACGGGCGGCAGCTGCGCCGGGCGGAGGAACTCCAGGCGCGCTGGCTGGCGGCAAATCGCACGGAAGGTCAGGGGGAAGGCGGCGGCGGACCGTGCTGATGTCCCGGATAGATGCACTGCTGGAGCAGGAGCCGGAGCTGTCTGTTCGCTGCACCCTGGACACCAGAAGGTACATCTGCGAGATGCGCACCAGTGTGCGCTTGTACGACGCCATACTCCGTCGCCGGATGCTGGCCCCGCCCATGAGGAGGCCTCCCCGTGAAGGCACCTGTGACCGCCCACAGGGCTCTATGCGGGCCGTTGACCCGAGCTGGAGCCCCTCCCCCTGCCGGCGGATTTGAGGCCGTTTGAGGCTCTGTTGGGGCCGTTCGAAAAAAGTACTAGGATAAAGGGGCGTGCACCTGAGAGGTGCCTCCCGCCCCGGAAACGCCGGGCCCGCAGGGCGGGCCGGTGGTACCGGTTACAGCGGCGGTTGCGGCGGATTGGTACCCCGTACCGGTGCGGTGGGGGCCTGAACACCATGCGGAACGGAGCGTTTTCGGGGGGACGCCCCCGGTACCGGGGAGATGAGACGACAATATGACAGAGAAACGGATCAAGGCGGGCATCGCCCTGACTCCCAGGCACCTGAAGCTGTGCGATGACAACCTGCGCCGCGCAGGCGTCCGCTCCCGGAACGACTTTGTGGAGCGGGCCATCGTGTGCTATGCCAATCAGCTGCTCCGGCAGGAGCTCCCGGAGCTTCCGGGCGGCGGCTTTGACGGGAGCCGGTTTGAAACCCTCTGCAAGTCCCTGGGTACCGGGCAGTACAAGATGGCAGTGGAGCTGGCCATGGTGGCGCGACTGCTGTCCGTGGTGCTGAACATCAGCGAACAGGAGCTGTCCCTGATCCAGGAGGACAGTGCGCAGGAGGTCAAGAAGCTGGGCAGCGTGCCCACGTTCCAGAAGTGCTGGCAGCGGCAAACCCAGGGCAGACCACTTACAGAGTAGGCAGCTGTTATACGTAAGCCGCCTCCCGCAAATGCGGGAGGCGGCGGTTTATACCAGGACTCAAGTTGTCAAAGAGGGTGTTCAACCGGCGGCAGAACAACCGCATCGCCGCCCAGACCGCCCACATAGAACTCGGCCATATCGTCCAGCCGCAGACAGGCCAGGCGGCGGTGAACCGCTTTCCTGCTGCCGCAGCCGCAGTCGATGTCGAAGATCCCGTCGCCGTGCCAAATGGAGAAGTCCTCATCATGTTTGTCTGTAAGGAATACGGTGGGCGTATGGCCAACGATACAGATGGTATCCGGATAGGGGCTCCTGCTGTCCACCTCTACACGGCCCCAGATGCGGGTGTCGTGGTCGTCTCCCGGGTATCCGTGCACCAGATGGAACTTCTGCCCTCCCACTGTCAGGTTCAAGTGGTTCGGCAGGCCGGAGAGAAAGCGCAGGATCTCGCTGCGCTCCTGGTGCGTCCGGCGATAGAGCAACTCCCGATAGGTGGACGAGCCGCCGTTCATTCGCCAGAGGTCCCGGGCTCCAAATTCGTTGTGTGGCCCCAGGGTGCTCAGGCACATCTGCTCGTGGTTGCCCAGGAGCATGGTCATATTGGATGCGTCCATGACCATCCGGAGGATGTCCACCCCCAGGGCACCCCGGTCGATCACATCGCCCAGGATGTAGAGATGATCCTCTGTGGAAAAGTGGATCAGCTCCAGTATCTGCTCAAACTTGTCCAGCTCACCGTGGATGTCTGACACACAGTAGATCACCGCCCGCGCCTCCTGCCTGAAATGGGATAACCGCATCTTACCACAGGGCTGGCATGGATACAAGCGGTTGTCATAGGTCGAGAACGACCAAAGGGCTCTCATTCAGCAGAGTGGCGCGGTGCAACGGTGTGCGACATACGTTTTACTATGGCAGGCACATCAGAAACTGCCCCGCAAGTCAAAGAGAAAAGCCTCGCCGGCAAATGATAACTTTCTGAAAACAGTCGCCGCTGGGGGTAGCTATTGGGAGGAAGTTCGGGTATTGTGTGTTGCTGATAAGGAGGCGGCACACATGAACGACTACATGAGGGCTCTACACCAGCGGTTCTTTCGGGAGACGGATTTCGTAGAGTTGGAACAAGAGCTGGAGCAAACCCGCCGGGAGGTACAGGCTTGCCTGGATACCATGCAGTGGCATAAGCTGATGCGTCTGGTGGATATACACAATATGCTCCGGGAAGAAGTCTCCCTAGCCAGCTTTACCGCTGGATTCCGATTGGGGCTGGGCATCGCCGGGGAACTGGAGCCCTACTCTTTCGATGATGACGAGGAGGATCGAGCCAGAAAGACGATGGAAATGAAGGTGAGATGATATGGCAAAACGCAGACCGTCCGGCGACGGCATGGTCCGAAAGCGGGAGGACGGCCGCTGGGAGGGGCGCATCGTGGTGGGCCACAAGCAAAACGGCGAGCCCATCTTCCGGTATGTCCTGGCCAAAACACAGAAGGAACTGCTGAACAAGCTCCACCGGGACCTGGAGGCATTTCAGGATGTGGAGCTCACTGAGGACAGCCGCATGACCCTGGCCGAGTGGCTGGACCAGTGGATGGAGGACTACGGCGCGGCCACCCTGCGGCCCAACACCCTGCGCAGCTACGAGCAGTTTATCCGGTGCTACATCAAACCCTATCTGGGGGATAAGATCGTCTCCCGAGTGACCCGCATAGACATCCAGAAGCTGTACCGAAAGCTGAAACACGAGGGCCGTGTCCGCGAGCACCCGGAACACGGGCATGAGCTGTCGGACACCATGGTGCTCCGCATCCACGCCATGCTCCACCGGTGTCTGAAGGACGCGGAGGCGGCCCATGTGATCGCCCGGAACCCTACCGACGGGGCCGTAGTGCCCAAGGCCAACTATAAGCCCAAACAGATCCTCACAAAGGAGCAGATGGACACCTTCCTGGCGGCGGTGGACCGCAACGAGATCTGGCGGGACTTCTTCTACACGGAGCTGACCACCGGCCTGCGCCGGGGCGAGATCTGCGGCCTCATGTGGCAGGACTTCGACGAGAAGGCCGGGACGCTGAAGATCCTTCGGTCCGTGAACGTCCCCAAGGCCGGGGAGCTGGAGATCGGCGAGACGAAGACCAGCCAGGGGCGGCGGACCATCCGCCTGCCGCCCAGCACCGTCCAGCGTCTGAAGGAGCGGAAGAAACACGCCGTCAGCCAGTGGATCTTCCCGGAACCGCTGGCTCCGGAGAAACCGGTGCGCCCCAGCGCCGCCTACTACTGGATGAAGCGAATTTTGAGAGAGGCCGGGCTGCCTGCGATCCGATTCCACGATTTACGGCATACTTTCGCCACCCACGCCCTCACCAGCGGCGTGGACGCCAAGACCCTGTCCGGCATCCTGGGCCACACCAACGCCAGCTTCACCCTGGACACCTACACCCATGTGACGCCGGACATGCAGCAGGAGGCCAGCCACATCGTGGGCGGCTTTCTGGAAAATCTCCTGGGGAAAGACCTGAAACCGTGGCAGAGAAACAGGCCGGAAGGAGGTGCCTGCCATGGCTAAACGGCGGAAAAAGGGCGAGGGCTCCGTCCGCCAGCGGAAAGACGGCCGCTGGGAGGGCCGGGTGGTCATCGGCTACGACGAGAAGGGGTTGCCCAAGACGAAGAATGTCCTGGCCAAAACGAAACGGGAGTGCCAGGAAAGGCTGAAACAGCTCCGGGAGACGGTGACCGGCTCCCAAACAGAGAAGGTCCGGCCGGAGATGCCCTTCGGGGAGTGGCTGGACTTCTGGTATCAGAACTATGTGAAACCCCAGATCCGCCCCACCACCCAGGCCAACTACGAGGCGAAGATCTATCAGCACATCATCCCGGAGTTGGGGAAGATCCCCCTGAACCAGCTGGCCCAGAAGGACCTTCAGCAGTTCTATGCCCGGATGAAAACGGCTGGACGGCTCATCCGCACAGAGCAATTCGGCAAGGGGCTGTCCGACTCCATGGTGCGCGGCCTCCACGCCGCCTGCCGGTCCGCTCTGGAGAAGGCAGTGCAGGAGGAGCTGATTCGCACCAACCCGGCGGTAGGCTGCAAGCTGCCGCCCAAGCGGGGCCGGGAGATGCAGGTGCTGGGTCGGGAGGAGCTCCAGCGGTTCCTCATCCAGGCCCAGGCGGAAGGTTATTTCGAACTGTTTCTCCTGGATCTGTGCACCGGCCTGCGGCGGGGCGAACTGCTGGCTCTCCAGTGGGACGACCTGGACTTCAAGGCCGGGACCCTGACCGTGAATAAGCAGGTCTATGAGGTGAAGGGACAGCTCCAGGTGAGCATCCCGAAGACCCGCGCCTCCATCCGCGGGCTGGTTCTGCCGCCCGGCGTGGTGGAGGTGCTGCGGCAATACCGGGAAACGGTGGACTCCCGGTGGATGTTCCCCTCGCCGGTCAAAGAGGACATGCCCATGACACCGGGCGCGGTGCGTCGGCGGCTCCAGATCATTCTGGAGCGGGCCGGGTGCAAGAAAATCAGATTTCATGATTTACGGCATACTTTTGCCACATTATCCTTGGAAAGCGGCATGGATGTGAAGACCCTCTCCGCCATGCTGGGCCATGTGTCGGCGGCCACCACCCTGGACATCTACACCCATGTCACCGGGGATATGCAGAGCGCGGCGGCGGCCAAGATCGACCGTGGACTGGGCAATGAGGTACAGGAGGAATCCGCGCAGACAGAGCAAAACCCGGCCGCAGACTTCCAGCCGGTGCTGAGAAAGACCCGGAAGCCCGGCACCGGGTGCATCACCCAGATCAATGACCATCTGTTTGAGGGCCGTTACTCCCCCACCTGGCCGGACGGCACGCGCCACGCGAAGAACGTCTACGCGAAGACCCGGAAGGAATGCGAGAAGAAATTGAACGCGCTCATTCAGAAAATGCAGGCGGAGCGGCAGGCCCTGCTTGATCAGGTGGGGGGCGTTACGCCGCCGGACAAGCTCACCAAGACTCAGAAGAAGATCTGGACGTACATGAAATTCCACCCCGACGTGACCAGCTGCCGGGCCATCGCCCGCGGTGCCGGGGTGACCCGGCATACGGCAGCCAAGTGGTATGAGATGATACGGGGAATGCTGGGGCGAGCAGCCTGAGATTCGGTTTCACAACCTGCACCACACATTCGCAACCATGGCCTTCTCCAGCGGTGTGGATGTGAAAATGCTGTCCACCACTACAGCGCCGGATTTACCCTGGACACCTATACACATATGCAGAGAGTTGTAGCGGAGAAGATCGGCGGCTTCATGGAAACGGCCACAGCCAAGTCGGAACCGGTGCCGCCTGACCCGCCCGAAGAGAGCCGGTATAAGGTGATACCGTTCGAGAGAGTGGGGTGAAACAAAGGATGCCTAAAGGACATGGACCTGTCCTTTGGGCATCTGCCTTTGTTGATGTGTAGATATCTTAATGCTACTCTTCATAGTACTGATTAATATATGCATTGCTTGTTAGGGCATTGACATAGATTTCTTCGTGCTGCAATATGGTATCTAATTCTCGCTTTGCTTCTTCGCTTGTTTCGAATGCGGAAAAAGAAATATACATGGGTTTGCTATCAGTATCACCATACATAATCTTTACTGTGCCGTCATCACACTCTTGAATATCTTTCACCAGCGCATTTATCAACAGATTCGCAGTGTGGAGGGTAACGGACTGCTTTAAGAAATTAAACTCAATACTACTGATGAAAGTTAACGCAATTTTGCTGCCAATACTAAGAGATCTTTCCGGATTGCTCATAGTCATAGATGTCGAGTTCGTGTCTGTGAGTTTGGCGTTCAAGCGAACAACCCTCTTCTCGCATAGGAGCAAATAAAGCTCATCAATATCTCGCTGTTCTTCCAGGGATAAGGCGTTCAACAAACCTGGAGAAATTGAAATCGCAAGTTTGCTCTCTATTGCACTTAAACGCTTAAAAAAAGATGTGTAGCGACGGAAATACTCTTTTATATCCGATATGGAAATATTTCCGCTTTCAGAGGAGGTGTTTTCTTCGCGGTTATAAAAATGCGCCAAGAGTGCTGCAGCGATACCAAAACTGTCAGCAACTTCTCCAATACTTTTCGCTTTCTCAAATTGCGTCTTATAATTAAGGGTATGTTTATTTTCTCCAAGTAGGAATGCAATATTAAAAACAACAATGGAATCAGGCTCGGAACGCAAAATTACTTTATCTTTAATTCGACTACGCAACAGCGTTATAGTTTTTTCTTCTCCGTCTACATCAAGTGTAATAGGCACAGGTTCTACCGTCGGGCCAACCAAGAATTGGGTTATGTTGGTTTGTTCTTCTAATGGAAATTTGGTGCCCAGGTGTCCGACTGTTGTAGAAACTGAAGTAACACCTTCGACAGGAACGACACGCCCTTCTGCGTATACAATTTCCAAAGCAGATAAGAAATTCTTATATGCCTCTCCGTCGCTAAAATGCAGAGTGCCGCTCATATTAAACATATCATCAGAAAAAATATCTTTGAGTTTATTTGGCATATTACCAGTCCCTTCTGATTTCTTCCAGCACCAGGATTTTACTGATCAAAACATTCTTCTGCATTAAAATATCGTCCTGGTTTTCGAAACAACTATTAGGTAGATCAGTTATAGTGTTAATAATTTCAATCCGGGAGAGGATATCCGGAACGATGATATACCGTATATCATCATACGAAAAGTCAAGCCAAAGTTTTTTGTATCTATCCTGTTCTAACCCCTTGCTAATTTCGTCGGCCAAAGGAATTATATAAGGATTAGCGATGATGCTTTCTGTATTCAAATCAGTAAGGGCCTCAACATTCGGAACATATCTCCATTCACGCTCGTCATGAAAATTTTTGTAGATTTCAATTGTAGCAGAACTGGAATCGCTGCGGGTGATTTTTCTCTTCATAATTCCTCGCAATGGTTTGATGTACGCTAAACGATTGATTATATCCTGAGAATATTCTTCTGGAATGTCATCATCCAGGAAAACTCGACTAAATAAAGCAGAAAAATCTTTTGCATATTGGGAATCTTTGTTAAGATAGTAAACCGGCTGAAGATGCTTTTTTTCACCCCAACTTTTCGAAAAAGCTACTGCATATTCTCCATAATAAGCAAAATGTGTGTTGTTCTTTTCGAGATCAGCCCGTTCATCCTTGCTTAAGGATTCATAAACATCGCCAACACCATTTACAGCGAATGAATCTGCAAGTTTGTGAAAAGGAATATCGCAGAAACACTTTTGCAAAATAGCGACTTCGTTAAATAAACGAGTGCCATTTTTGATACTTAGGTAGTCTATGGTTTCAACACAATACCGTGGAATTATGGCCCTGCGGCGGAGAATGGAGTTTAAGTATTCTTGCTTTTTCATGAAATGAAAAAGCGTATTGGCACTCTGGGCATAATCATCATATGGTAAATAGGAAATCTGGTTATTGGTGAGCATGCCATCATCTCCATCTGGTTTCTAAAGTCAAAAAGCCGCATGGAAATATACCCCCATACGGCTACCTTGGTGGCGCAAAGGCTCACCACAGAACCATTATAAAGGATAGGGCTGGAAAACTCAAGAATTCGTCGTATCTACAATGAAAAATACGGCGGTCACTCCAATTTGGGACGGGTTAGGGATTTGGCGGTTTCAGCCGCTATTCTCACTCATGCGCCTACCGCCTCTCTGAGCCTTGAATCACCGCTGAACAGCAATAGCTGAAACTAAAAAAATCAAACTTAAAACGCAGAAAACCGCCTATTAAGGCGGTTTTCCTGGCAAAAATGGTCCGAGTGGGGAGACTCGAACTCCCGGCATCTTGCTCCCAAAGCAAGCGCGCTACCAACTGCGCTACACCCGGATATTTTGTTGGAGTGTTCCACTTTGTTGCTCAGTCAGCTTTTCTATTATAATATATAGACAGAAGGATTGCAAGAGGGCATTTTGATATGATATGATAGCCCATACGAGGTGAGCTAGGCTATGCGAATGAGAAAAAAACCGAACCTGGGAGTGCGGATGGAACGCTGTACCCGGGTGCTGATTTCCGACCCGGAGGAGCGGAAGGGAAAGTGGCGGGAGCTGATGCCCGAGGCGAAGGAGGTCTTTCTGGAGCTGGGCTGCGGCAAGGGCCGCTTTACGGCGGAGACTGCGGCGCAGAATCCACAGGCGCTCTATATTGCGGTGGAACGGGTGCCGGACGCCATGGTGATCGCCATGGAGCGGGTCTGTGCCCAGGAGCTGCACAACGTCTTTTTTGTGGATGGGGACGTAGCGCAGCTTCCGCTGTTCTTTGCTCCGGGTGAGGTAGACCGCATCTACATCAACTTCTGCGATCCCTGGCCCAGCAACCGCCACGCCAAGCGGCGGCTGACCCACCCGGACTTCCTGCTGCGTTACCGGCAGGTGCTGGCAGAGGCGGGGGAGATCCACTTCAAGACAGACAACCGGGATCTATTCGAGTGGTCCCTGTTCCAGTTCCCCAGGGTGGGCTTTGGGGTGTCTGAGGTCACCCGCGACCTGCACGCCGACGGCATCCACGGTGTAATGACCGACTACGAGGAGAAGTTCCACAACCTGGGGACCCCGATCAACCGCTGTGTGGGTACCATGGGCCCGCTGCCCGAAGTGCCGGAGCCTCCAGCAGAGGAATGACCGCGCAAAAAGGAGCTTCCGCTGTATGGCGGAAGCTCCTTTACTTGTGCTCAGAGAAACGCGACCACCCGGTACATGAGCATGAAGTGAAACACCGAGCCCATAAGGATGAACAGGTGAAAAATCTCGTGACAGCCAAAGCGGGGATTATCGCGGCCAGGCCACTTGACGGCGTAGAGCACGCCGCCCACGGTGTAGAGAATGCCGCCGCCCAGCACCCAGAAAAAGCCGGCAGGGGGGAGCAGGCGCAGCAGGGGGACGAGGGCCACCACAGCCAGCCAGCCCATGAAGATATAGATGCCGGCGGTGAGCCAGCGGGGGGCGGTGATCCAGGCCAGGGTGAGCACCAGCCCGGCCAGGGCCAAGGCCCAGATGACACCGAACAGGGCCCAGCCCCAGGCACCGTCGGTGCGGAGCACCACCAGGCAGATAGGGGTATAGGTACCGGCGATGAGGAAGTAGATAGAGGCATGGTCGTACTTGCGCAGGGCGATGCGGCCCTTGACGCTGACGTTGCGGCAGTGATAGAGAGTGCTGGCCGTATATAGACCCACCATGCTCACACCATAGATAAGGAAGGAAACCACGTGCCAGGGGCTGAGGGAGAGGGCGGCGCAGCGCAGCAGGAGTAGCACGGTGCCCAGCAGGGCCAGGGCGGCCCCAATGCCGTGGGTAATGGCGGACCAGGGACGCAGCCCGTCATAAGGGTCCCGGTCCTTTTCCCGCAGCCTGGCCGGGCGCGGCTTTGCCTGGGAAGGATAATAGAGCATGGCCTTGCGGCGGGGGAGTGCGTTTTCCTGATTCATATGGATCACCTTTCCTTACCTTTAGTATAACACATGCCGCACAATATAATCAATAGAAACTTTAAATATAATTTTTAAAATTATATTTGACCTCCTGTTCAAAGGGGACAACGCTAGGATATGGCGGAACGGGCGGCACTATGCGGACAAGGCGGCGGTTGCCGGAGGGGACGGAGTGTGCTATGATAAAAGGCGCAAAACAGGGGAGGGCGGAGCATGGAGCGGATTCTGCTGATAGAAGATGATCAGGCGCTGGGGCGGGGGACCGCCCTGGCGCTGGCCGGGGAGGGCCGGGAAATCAGGGTGGCGGCCACCCTGGCCCAGGGCTGGGCGGCCCTGGGCGAAGGGGAATACGCGCTGGTGCTGCTGGATCTCAACCTGCCCGACGGAAATGGACTGGATTTTCTCACTGCGCTGCGGCGAACCAGCGGGGTGCCGGTGCTGATTCTCACCGCCAACGACCTGGAGAGTGACCAGGTGGCGGGCCTGGAGCTGGGGGCGGACGACTACGTGACCAAGCCCTTCTCCCTGGCGGTGCTGCGGGCCCGGGTGAACCGCCTGCTGCGGCGGGGGAGCGCCCCGGCGGCCGCGCTGGAGTTGGGGCCCTTTTCCTTCGACTTTGAGCGCCTGCGCTTTATGCGGAACGGGACGGAGGTGGAGCTGTCCAAGACGGAGCAGCGGCTGCTGCGCCTGCTGGTGGAGCACCGGGGGCAGACCCTGACCCGGGAGCAGCTCCTGGACCGGGTGTGGGACGGGGGCGAGTTCGTGGACGCCAACGCCCTGTCGGTGGCGGTGAAACGGCTGCGGGACAAGCTGACGGACGCCCCCATCAAGACGGTGTACGGCCTGGGCTACACCTGGGAGGAAAAACGGTGACCCCGGCGGTGTGCGGGGCCCTGGCCCTGGCGGCGCTGGGGGTGGGCTTCGGGCTGGCCCAGTGGCTCTACACCCGGCGGCTGCTGGCCCGGCTGGACCGGATGCTCGCCGATGCGGTGGACGGCAGCTTTCGGGAGAGCCGCTTTGACGAGTCCCGCCTCTCCGCCCTGGAGGGGCGGCTGGCCCGGTTTCTCAACGGCAGCGCCGCCTCGGCCCGGGAGCTGGAGGGGAAGCGGGCCGCTATACAGACCCTGATCTCCGACATCTCCCACCAGACCAAGACCCCCATCGCCAACATCCTGCTGTACGCCTCCCTGCTGGCGGAGGGGGAGCTGTCCCCAGAGCAGGCCGCCCAGGCGGCCACCCTGTCCCGGCAGGCGGAGAAGCTGTCCTTTCTGATCCAGGCCCTGGTGAAAGCCTCCCGGCTGGAGACGGGGATCATTACCACCGCGCCGGAGCCCCAGCCGGTGGGGCCGCTGCTGGAGGGGGCGCTGGCCCAGGCCCGTCCTCAGGCGGAGGCCAAGGGGCTTACCCTGGCGGCGGAGCCCTGCGGGGCGGCCGCCCGCTTTGACCGGAAGTGGACGGCGGAGGCCCTCTTTAATGTGGTGGACAACGCGGTAAAGTACACCCCGGCGGGGGGACGGGTGACCCTCTCCGCCGTCCCCCTGGGGCAGTTCTGCCGGGTGGACGTGTCCGACACCGGCATCGGCATCCCAGAGGAGGAGCAGGGGCGGATCTTCGGCCGCTTCTACCGGGGCGGCGCTGTGCGGGCGGAGGAGGGGGTGGGCATCGGTCTCTACCTGGTCCGGGAGATCCTGCGGCGGCAGGGGGGCTATGTCAAGGTGGCCTCCCGCCCCGGCCAGGGAACCACCTTTTCCCTCTACCTGCCCCGGGAATAGGGCGGATCTTTCCAAACTGTAAGATTTGAGAAAGAGTGTGGAAAGATTGATCCACTACAATGGGTACTGTCAGAAGGCAGTACCCATTTTTTCCACAGGAGGAGATTCCAAATGGCGATTTTGCAGACCAGGGAACTGAAGAAATATTATGGCGCGGGGGACACCCTGGTGAAAGCCCTGGACGGGGTGGAGCTGAGCGTGGAGAACGGCGAGTTCGTGGCTATCATCGGCACGTCGGGGTCGGGCAAGTCCACCCTGCTGCACATGCTGGGCGGGTTGGACCGGCCCACCTCCGGCACGGTGACGGTGGACGGCCGGGAGCTGTCCACCCTGAAGGACGAGGAGCTGACCATCTTCCGGCGGCGGAAGATCGGCTTCGTGTTCCAGGCCTATAATCTGGTGCCGGTGCTCAGCGTATATGAGAACATCGTCCTCCCCATTCAGCTGGACGGCGGCGCGGTGGACGAGAGCTACGTCAGGGAGGTGATCGCCGTCCTGGGGCTGGAGAAGAAGCTGGACAGCCTGCCCGGGCAGCTCTCCGGCGGCCAGCAGCAGCGGGTGGCCATCGCACGGGCCCTGGCTGCCAAGCCCGCCATCCTCCTGGCCGACGAGCCCACCGGCAACCTGGACTCCCGCACCAGCCAGGATGTGCTGGGACTGATGAAGGTCACCGGGCAGAAGTTCGCCCAGACCATGGTGATGATCACCCACAACGAGGAGATCGCCCAGTTGGCCGACCGCATCGTCCGCATCGAGGACGGGCGCATCGTCACGCGGTAAGGGGGCGAGGGTATGAACGTCTCCAACCGCAAGTGTGTGCGCACCCTGGCACGGCGGAGCCTGCGGGCCAGCCGCACCCGCAACCTCATCGCGGTGCTGGCTATTGCGCTGACCACGGTGCTCTTTACCTCCCTGTTCACCATCGCCCTGTCCATCAACGACGGATTCCAGCAGAACAACTTCCGGCAGGTGGGCGGCTACTCCCACGGCGGCTTCAAATACCTGACCGAAGCGCAGTATGAGGCGCTGAAGGACGACCCCCTGATCGGGCAGGCCGGCCTGCGGCGGTTCGTGGGTATGCCGACTCAGGACCCTTTCAACAAAGCCCACGTGGAGGTGAGCTACGCCGACGCCAACGACGCCCACTGGATGTACTGCGACCCGGCGGAGGGGCGCCTGCCCCAGGAGGGTACCGACGAGGCGGCCACCGACACCCACGTGCTGGAGCTGCTGGGCGTGGAGCCGGAGCTGGGGGCCCGGTTCACCCTCACCTTTGATGTGGACGGGCATGAGACCACTCAGACCTTCACCCTCTCCGGCTGGTGGGAGTACGACGAGGCCATCGTAGCCAACCACGTGCTCCTCCCGGAGAGCCGGGTGGACGCCCTGCTGGACGAGGCGGGGGTGAACCCCAACGCCCCGGAGGACGGCATGACCGGCGCCTGGAACCTGGACGTGATGCTCAAGAGCGGCTCGGCCCACATCGAGCGGGACATGGAGCAGATTCTGGCCGGCCACGGGTTCCAGAGCGAGGACGCCGCCGGGGAGGACTATATTCGCTCCGGCGTCAACTGGGGCTACACCGGCGCCCAGCTCGCCAGCGGATTGGACGTCCAGGTGGTGGCCGCCATTGCCGCCGTGCTGCTGCTCATCCTCTTTACCGGCTATCTGATCATCTACAACGTGTTCCAGATCTCCGTCACCAACGACATCCGCTTCTACGGCCTGCTCAAGACCATCGGCACCACCGGCCGCCAGCTCCGGCGCATCATCCGCTACCAGGCCCTGGCCCTCTCCCTGGCGGGGATCCCGGTGGGGCTGCTGCTGGGCTGGCTGGTGGGGGCGGGGCTCACCCCGGCGGTGATCGGCCGGCTGAACGGCGTGACCAATGTTGTGTCCGTCAACCCCGTCCTCTTTGCGGCCTCCGCCCTGTTCGCCCTGGTGACGGTGCTCCTGTCCTGCCGAAAGCCGGGCCGGATGGCGGCAAAGGTGTCCCCTGTTGAGGCGGTGCGCTACACCGAAGGGAGCAAAACCCGCAGGAAGGCCGGAAAGCGGGCGGGGAAGGGGGTCTCCCTGCTCTCCATGGCCTGGGCCAACCTGGGCCGGAACCGGGGCAAGACGGTGGTCACCGTGCTCTCCCTGTGCTTGGCGGTGGTGCTGCTCACCATGACGGTCACCTTCGCCAAGGGCTTCGACATGGATAAGTATATCGCCGCCTTTACGGCCAGCGACTTTATCCTGGCCGATGCCGGATACTTCCAGACCGGCGGGGAGGTATTCAACCCGGACATGGCCCTGCCGGAGGACGCGGTGAAAGAGGTGGAGGCCCGGGGCGGCATCACGGCCGGCGGCCGCACCTACGGCTGCACCTCCCCGGTGGAGGAGTTCATCACCGAGGAGTACTACCGCTCGGTGTGGGGCCGGTGGAACGACGCGGAAACCCTGGATCAGATGGTGTCCGGCATGGACCGCACGGAGGACGGCCTGCTGGCCGACCGGGCCCAGCTCTACGGTATGGAGCGGTTTGCCCTGGACCGCCTGACCGTGCTGGAGGGGGATATTTCCAAGCTCTACGAGCCGGGCGGGCGGTACGTGGCTGCCGTGTACTCCGAGAACGACTACGGCAATCCGCAGATGGACAGCCACTGGGCCCGCCTTGGGGATAAAATTACACTGCGGCACGTGGAGGAGTACGAGTACTACAACCCCAACACTGGCGAGGTGTACGGCGGAGAGGAGGACATTCCGGGGGGCGCGCCCTTTGCCGCCCGGGCGGTGAAGTACCGGGACCTCGAGTATGAGGTGGCAGCCCTGGTCAGCGTCCCCACCGCCCTGAGCTACCGCTATTACGGGGCCGACGAGTTTATCCTCAACGACCAGACCTTCCTCCAGGACACCGGCACGGCGGATATCATGTACTACGCCTTTGACGTGGACGACGGCGCGACGGCGGATATGGAGGGCTTTCTCCGGGACTACACGGAGAACGTCAACCCCCAGCTCGATTACGAGAGCAAGGCCACCTACGCCGCAGAGTTTGAGGGCTTCCGGGGGATGTTCCTGATGCTGGGCGGGGCGCTGAGCTTCATCGTGGGCCTGGTGGGCGTGCTCAACTTCTTCAACGCCGTGCTCACCGGCATCATCACCCGCCGGCGGGAGTTCGCCGTGCTCCAGTCCATCGGTATGACCGGCGGGCAGCTCAAGAAGATGCTGGTGCTGGAGGGCCTCCTCTACACCCTGGCGGCCGTGCTGGCCTCCCTGCTCCTCACCGTGGTCATGGGGCCGCTGCTGGGTACCGCCGTGAACAGCCTGTTCTGGTTCTTCACCTACCGTTTCACCCTGGCGCCCATCCTGCTTATTTTCCCCATCTTCGTGGTCCTGGGGTTGGTGATCCCCCTGCTGACCTACCGCTCCATCGCCCGGCACACCGTGGTGGAGCGCCTGCGGGAGGCGGAATGACAAACGGGCGCAGGATATAAAACGAGAGCCGACTTGTTTGACAAGTCGGCTCTTGTTTTGGCCTATGATAAAAATGCACCCCTTAAGACCCTGCGGAGCAAGGGCTTGAGGGAAAGGATGGTTTATAAAGCAGAAGAACTCTTGACCACACGGCCCCTGCCGCTTTTTATTTTGCAAACTTGGGCGCGGATACTTCATTTCCCGCGAATGCATTGGGGCCGGGGTTGGACAGGGAGAAATACATCTTTGCCGCCTTAGTCGTACCGAAGTCCTGATTGGAGCCGCTGTCCTGCACCTCATTAAAGGCATCCCGGAACATTTGGTTGTGCGCCTCCTCACGGTTGAGCAGGAAGTCGATGGTTTCCCGTACCTTTTTGTCCTCAATCTGGCGGTAGAGGTATTCGTATACTACCTTGGCCCGCTGCTCGGATGCAATATTGCTCAGCAGATCCGCGCAGAGATCTCCAGTGACAGTGACATAGTCTGCCGTCCAGGAATAGCCGGAGGCGTTGATGAGACCGGGATTCAAACCAAGCAGAACATGTGTTTCGATCTCGCCTGCCTGGACCTTGTCTGCCTCCACGTCATGACCGTTAAGCAGATTGATGGTCTGAGCTACCATTTCCATGTGGCTCAGCTCCTCCGCCGCGATATCCATAAACAGATCCTTGATCTTGGGGTTTCTGATGCGGAAACTCTGGGACATATATTGCATGGCAGCTTTTAGCTCGCCGTTGCCGCCGCCGAGCTGCTCCTGCAATAGTGCGGCATACTGAGGATTGGGCTGCTCCACTTCTACTGGATGAAACAGTTGTTTTTCGTGCTTGAACAAGCATATCACCCCTTCCGATTGGTTGTGTTTAGCTTTCCGCAATTTAGAAAAGCTATGCGGGCTCTGTTCGTTTTGCATGATACAGGCGGCAGATTGAAATACCTTTACCACCCAAAGAATACGATATGCATTAGAAAAGAAAGGTCATATATACTTACAAGGGAGCAATCAAGCCGACCTTACCAGCGCAAATTTTTATACGATGCCGCACTAGAGAGATGACGGCCTCCCGCGCGGGGCCCCCATATTTCTTGGGATCGTAGAGCGCGGCGTCATGAGCCAGACAGTCCCGTACCGCCTGGGTATAGGCGGCCCGAAGCTCCGTGGCGAAGTTGACCTTACACACACCCATGGATACCGCACGCTGCACATCTTCGTCCGGGACACCGGAGGAGCCATGGAGCACCAGGGGGATATCTACCGCTTCCCGGATCTGAGTCAGCCGCTCAAAGGCCAGCCTGGGCTTGCCCTTGTAGAAACCATGTGCGGTCCCAATGGCTACGGCTAAAGAGTCGATTCCCGTTTCCCGGACGAAACGGGCCGCCTCGCCTGGATCTGTGTAAAGATCCTCACCTGGCTTGACCTCCAGATCATCCTCCTTACCGCCCAGTTTCCCCAGCTCCGCTTCCACACAAGGCCGGGAAGACATCCCGCTTGCCATCTCCACCACTCTGCGGGCCAGGGCGATATTTTCGTCCAGCGGCAGTTTAGAGCCGTCGATCATCAGGGAGGTATAACCGTCTGACGCGGCCTGCTGACATAGTCCAAACCGGTCTCCGTGATCCAGGTGCATAGCCACTGGCACAGACGCCTTGCCGGCCATAGCACGGGCCATGGCCGCGAAGACTGCTGGCTCCGCGTATTTTAATGTGGATGGCGTCGTCTGAAGTATGACCGGCGCGTGCTCGGCCTCCGCCGCCGCGATGACAGCCTGCATCATCTCCATATTTTCTACATTGAACGCGCCTACCGCATAACCGTTTGCACGGGCATCCCTCAAAAGTCCTCTGCTGTTTACCAGTGCCATATAATATTTCCACCCTTTCCGTATTCAAGGCTTTGCTTTCTCCAGATTTGCTTCAGTCCCTGAGTACCGCATAGAGATAGTCGTCGATGCAGTCCCCCACACGGTCCATCAGGAGGTCTTCAGCCTTGGGAGGCAATATACCCACATGGACTCTGGCGTATTGGACTGGCATATACTGGCTGATCAGGGCCATTGGGATGCCTGCTGTGTTCAAATTATCCAGCAGGAGGCGGAGTGCACCCTGTACCTTGCTGTTGGTCAGGTAATACCGGGCCCGGTCTGAGTAGCTGAAAGCCCGGGCGTACCGCTTCTCCGGCATAGAGCCATGATAATATTTGGTCCACTGGCCCTGGTCCTCCAGCATGACTTGCTCCAGAATCTCACGAAAATGGGAACACGGGAAATCCATCATCCCATACAATTCCCGTTCGATCTGCTCCAGGGCAAACAGTCCTTCCCGGAGGGCGAAGGTCAGAGCTGGTCCGACCTTGAGAATGGCGATCCCGTCCTCTACCATCTTTCGAAGGCATTGCCGCGGCTGATAATCCGTGGAATGTCCTTCAAAGACCAGGTTGGGGTGCCGCTTTAAATGCTCCGTCAGGCTGTGGGCGGCTGTCCGGTCATATTCGATCACGCTTTCGTCGGCAAATTCCACCCCGGGCTGCACCACAATGGCAACCACACGCTCCCATGCCGCCTCCAAATGATTGGAGCAGAACGCCGCCCGGAACGTGGACAGCGTGGCTTCGCAGTCCTCCGGCGCGGTTACGGTTACGCTGTCCTCATTTTCCTGGGCACCGCCTGGGATGGGCACCTCACTGCCGATGATATAGACCGGCGCAGGGGCTTCCGGGTGCCACGCACTGTATTGGGCAAAAGCTTCCTCGGCGATACGGCAGAGTTGGGCGCCGCGGTGGGCGATCACAACATCCGATAACCGCTCATTGGGCGCGTCGTCCGCCAGGCGCATGCTGGTATCAATATGTATTTTGGAAAAGCCAGCCAGTACATAGGAGCGGATCAGTTCCCCTGCGTTTTTCATTGCCTCAGCCTCGGGAAGATGGGTCCAGGTCAGCGGACCCAGGTGGTCGCCGCCGCAGAACAGTTTGTCAATCGGGAAATTTTCCTCTTCAGCTAAACGGTTCAGAAACGCCCGGAACGCTACTGGGGTCATACCGGTATAGCCGCCGTTCTGGTTCACTTGATTTGCAGTCGCCTCTACCAGCACCACCGTATCACGGTCCTTGGCCCGGCGAAGGGCCGCCCGAATTACATACTCGTTGGCACTGCAGCAGGAATAGAGGCCCATTTCACGATTCTGTCCGCGCTTTTGCAAGAGTTCAGAAATCGGATTTTGAATTTGTAGATTGGTCATAGATTCCCCTTTCCTTTTGCACAGAGGGCACCCGGCGATAGCCGCCGGGTGCCCCATTGGCACGTTCTGTTTTCAGACGATAAAATTTAAGAACTTCTTCATTGGGGCTTGCTGGCTTTGCGGGCGGCCAACTCCTCCATGATCTCAGCGTGGCGCTTCTCGGTCAGCTTATAGAACAGCATGGGGACAACTGCAAGGATTATAATTCCAGCACTGACTAGCGTATATACAAAGTGGAAAGAATTTAATACGTTCACCGGCTGTACGGTCTCTTGGGGAATGTAGCCAGTCAGACCGATTACAGCGGCAACAGCGATACCTGCGACTGCCATGACACACTTGGTCACGAAGCAACGGGTAGAGGTAATCATAGCTTCATTGCGCTGGCCGGTTTTCCATTCGCCATACTCAATTGTATCCATCATCATCGCGTTGACACAGACCATGACAGCTCCAACGCATACAGTTGAGACAGAAGATGTGGCAAAAAGTACAATAGCGTTATGATACCCGGCAAAGTAGAGAACGAGGCTGGATATTGTCATGAGCCCGGCAAAGAGAAACATGCAATTCTTTTTCCCAATATGCTGAGAGAGAAAGGTGAAGATCAATGCGCCTACAACCATACCAACCAGATTAATCAAGTTCAGCACAGTCATATAACCCAGGCTGCCCCAGTTATATACACAATAATAATAATTGAGATAGCCTTTCAGCATCATACCTAGCAGGCAAAAGATATTTGAGATTTGGATCAGGAGCAAGGGCTTGTTTTGAAAAATATTTTTTAGTGCCAGTTTGAGCTCAAACTTCTCACTGTCGTCTGGTACCACATGCTCCCGTACCAACTTGAAGGAAATCAGGTACATGGTCACACCCCAGACGGCAACAGCAAGTGCAAGGAAAAAGTAAACATACCAGTTAAATTCGCCAAAGAAGGCCAGTGCCATTGGCATCACTAATCCAATAATTCCAGTAATGGTATTGGACGCGGTGGTAGTGAAGCCAACAATTTCCGAGCGCTCTTTCGTATTGCTGGTCATTGCCGCAGGCAAGCTCCAGAATGGTATATCCACAGAGGTAAACACAATACTGCCTGTGATGATATACATAATACCTGCAAAAATGCACAGTCCGATGGTGCCGATATCGGGCTTAAAGAAAGAGAGTGCTAAACAGATCCCCATAAGAGGACCTGAGCGGAGAAGCCACGGGCGAAACCGGCCCCACTTACTCCTAGTACGGTCTGCAATGATACCCATAGAGATATCGGTAAAGGCGTCAAAGAATCGAGCCCCACCAAAAAGGAACGCTAGGAAGCCGGCGGGCAGCTTTAGAATATCCGTTAAAAACGGAGTAGTCCAGGTAGACCACAAGGTATACATAGAATCATGCCCGAGTACACCAATTGCGTGGCCGAGCTTTTCCTTCTTGGTACATTGCCTTGGTTCTTCCTCTAATTTAGCTTCCTTAACGACTTCGGTAGACACAAAATTTCCCTCCTTGTTTCTTCCTCAACGAGTTGCGGGGCAAGCGCGAATAACCTTGGCATGGGTCCCTGTGGCTCTTGCATTTATTTAATGATACTCCGGCAACCAGTCGCCGTGGGCCTGTATGAGGTCGTCCACAAGGCTGCGGATCTCATCGATGGTCAGTTCGCTCCCGGCATGGGGGTCCAGCATGGCGGCCTGATAGATGTACTCCTTCTTCCTGGTGAGAGCGGCATCTACGGTGAGCTGGTGCACCTCGATCTGCCGCCGATTCAGCGCGGCGAGCTGATTGGGAAGCGGCCCCATGTGGCAGGGGGAGAGATGACCCTCGTTTACCATACAGGAGACTTCCACACAGGCATCGAAGGGCAGGTTGTCAATAAGCCCAGTATTGAGAACGTTACCAGCAAATCCAAAGGTTCTGCCGGTCTCCAGTGCCTCGATGATGCCGGCGGCGTACTCGCTGCTCCTTGTGTGGGTCAGGTTCTCATTGTGGACCAGATGCTCGGCCTGCTGCTTCCACCGCGCAATCTGATCGCGGCAACGGCGGGGGTACTCATCCAGCGGGATGTGAAAGCGGTCGATAAGCTCAGGATGGTCCTTTTTGATGAACCAGGGGTAATATTCGCTGCTGTGCTCGCTGGATTCTGTGACGAAGTAGCCGAACTGCTTCATGATTTCGAAGCGAACCATATCATGATGATTATCAGGAGTAAACTGCTCGGCCACTGACGGAATTCTGTCCGCATACTCAGGATGTAACTCACGCAATGCAAGCGTGGGGGCGTAAATTGGTCCCTCCTGGGCACGCTTGCGGATGATGGGATAGAGATCCTCGCCGTTGCGGCTAATCTCTAATAGCCAGGCCATGTGGTTGATGCCCGAAATCTTGTAAGAAACGCCGTCCCAGGGCATGCCAAGCTCGGCGAGGAGTTCAGGTACACAGGCCTGGTGGGAGTGGCACAGACCAACTGTATTGACAGAACTGGCTCGGAACATCGCCAAGCATAGCATGGACATGGGGTTTGTATAATTGATGAAGAGTGCATCAGGACAGACCTTCTCCATGTCTTTCGCAAAGTCCAACATTACAGGGATGGTGCGCAGTGCCCGGAACATTCCACCGATGCCGTGCGTATCTCCGATCGTCTGGCGCAGTCCATATTTTTTGGGAATTTCAAAGTCTGTAATCGTACAGGGGTCATATCCTCCCACTTGAATGCAGTTAATGACGTATTTTGCTCCACGTAAAGCATCCAGCCGGTCTGCATATTTGACGACCTTAGCCTTTCCGTCGTTAGAGTTCCGGTTAATATTAGAAAGCATCATATAGGACTCTTCCAACCGCTGATGGTCAATGTCATAGAGCGCATACTCAAACTCGCGCATAGCATCCGTCGTAATGCAGTCGCCTAAAACATTTTTTGCAAAGACGGTACTGCCTGCGCCAAGAAATGTAATTTTATCCAAATGAGTAACCTCCTATTTTATTTGGAATGAAACATTATGCGTTAGTGGTATAAGTCAAATAGTCCAAATCAATAACCGGAGTATCGCACACAATGCGGATCGTGTGCGAACCGGCTGGTAGATCAGTCTTTTGAAACAAAAGCTTTCCCACAGCCGCAGCTCCGTTAACATTTACCTGCTGCACAAACTCATTATCGATATAAACGCTGGCAACACCGAAGTTGGAATCATTTTGTCCATACCAACGGATTTCGCTTCCAGTAAATTCGAACTCGACCGAGGCGCCGGCACTACTGGCATAACGGGCGGTTCCTTCCTGAAAGACGTCATGATAGTCATCATTCCATACGCCTGTATACACCAGTTGGGCGTCCATTGCATCAACAGTAACCGTCGTCTCCGGCGGCGTTGGTTGATCTTGCTCTGGTAGATAAGAAATATAGTCCAAATTGATGTTCCAGGCGTTTTGTACAAGGCGAATGGTATGTTCTCCTTCCTCCAGTCCCGTACGCTCAAACATTAGCTGCCCAGTTGCTTCCTGGCCGTATAGGATTATGTTTTCCACTAACTCTCCGTCTAAATAGACATCTGCAGTGCCAAAATTGAAGCTCATCTCTGCATACAGGCGTACGGCTGTACCACGGAAAGTCAGTTCAGCATAAGCGCCGGCTTCGTCTGTGCGCATTGCGTTTCCCATGTAGAACTCGCTGTTGTGATACTCTTCCCAATTCCCAACATAAGTGATCCGATCCGAGAGCGCATCGACCTTTTCATAGATGGGTTCAAGGGTAGCAGCTTCATATGCAAAGCGGTCAATATCAATCACTCCGCTCTTGCACACAATTTTAATGGTATGCTCGGCAGCCGGAAGATCAAGCGCTTCAAAAAGACATACGCCTGCTTCTGCGGCCCCATTCGCATCAACTGTTGTTTTCAGTTCATCGTCCAAATAAACTTCTGCCGTGCCAAAATTGGTATCCCTCTGGCCATACCAGCGAATGGAAGTTCCAGTAAAGGAGAATACAACCGAAGCATCCGTACTGTTGGTATAACGTGCAGTCCCTTCGCTGAAAGATGCGTTATTGTCATCATGCCATGTCCCTGTGTAAATAAGAGCCTCGTCTCTGTCATCAACAGAGGTGAAACCATAATCAGGGTCAACAGGTTCTGGATCCGGTTCCGAAATTTCCACCGCTTTAACCAGTAGATAGTCGGAAAAACGTGTATTGAATACAGCGTTATCACCCATCAGGTTTGTTGCCACGACACGATCATTGACATAGTCAACAATCCTATACATTTTATTTGGATCTAGCCCCTTCAACTCAATATCTGGATAGCCAGTGGGGCTATATTTGCTCCCATCTTTGTAGAAGGCATAGTACATAACCCCGTCTTTCTCCACCACATAGGTTTCGTAAGGGTCAAAACCATAACTGTAAAGATCGCCAATAAACCGGCCTTTCTGCAACTGAACTGTATCCGCAATCCCAAGCCATTTTTCATATTCTTCCTTGGCAGTACCGCTAAGGTCACGTTTTTCAATGAGAACAGAGCCCGTACCGACGGCACTTGGATACCAGATGTTATTGTGGTCGGCTGTAACAGGGAAATAATCTCCCATCAGTGCCTTGTAGGCTTTCACGCGTCTCCTTGTTTGATCCACAGAAGTGGGGTCAGCCGTAGCAATCTGTGTCATATATGGTAAACTATAGTAGTCCTGGGGCGTACCGCAGTTGCACAACAAATTGAACACATTGGGGTCGTTGGCCACCATAGCCTCATAAGAGACGCGGTATATCTCGGATTGCTTTTCAGTGGATTCTTCTGGCGAGGCGTGGTTATGTGCAGGATTGTAGCATTCAGGCATACTCCACACATAATCTCCCTTGAAGCCATCGAACCCCCAATCATTCATTGCACGGTTTACAAAGTCAACTTGGCTTGCAATCGCACCATCCGCCATAGGGCAAAGTGCATATCCCAAGCTGGGATTGGTCCCACCACCAGGAGTAGGAAGCCTTGCAGGTCTTCCATCTGCATCCATAACGAAATATTCAGGGTGTTGCTGATAGAGTATACTATCGATCCCGCCGTCACAAGGTCTCCACCAAAGGAGTGCAGTCATACCATGCTCATGAATTGCATCTGTCAGCCGCAACGCATCGGAGGCTCCATTTGGAAACTTTTCTGGATTTAAGGCCCAGTCTCCTGCATTGGTATACCAACCATCATCCAAAGTGATCTGCTTGACTCCGGCTGCCTGAAGTTCATCCAATTTGCCGATTATTAAGTCGATCGTCCAGTTAAACCCCCAGCCCCAGCTTTCCCATCGGAGATCATAGCTGCTATCAGGAATATCCCCAGGTGCAGGCATAATCACGCCCAAGTGATCCATTGCATTTTTGTAACCTCTCAAGCCGTTATAATAGTCACCCGGATGGACTACAGCAAAGCTCTCACCAATTTCGATCACGCTTCCGGCGGCAATGACTTTGCCTGGCCACCCGATAGAAACTTGAGCTGAATCACTGGTTTCCTGAACCGGAGTATGTACCTCCCTTCTGGTTGCAGAAGCATCGCCAACGGTAATCCCTCCATCAGCAATGTAAATATCTGACACAGGAATACTTGCAGCCGTGTCATCCTGTTTATTCTCCCTACTGAACTTGCCAGAGTCGGTCAGGTCAATCTTTTGAAGCGTATCATAGTAGTGCATCGGCCCCTCACCGCCGCCGTTATAGCTCCAGATACGATCTTCCGCACCATAAAGCTCATACACACTGCCAATGAACCAAGACACTTCCACATCAGAAGCTCCTGCCTCATAGGATGTTGCAGTATATACCACACCCTCCTCGATATCAGAGGTCTCCAGCACATAGGTACGAATTAGGCCCGTGCTCATGCTCTGAGAGGTAATGGTCATTCTCTGACCGCTGCCCATCACTCCGCTGGTGCTCTGCTCCACATCACATGAAATATGGCTGAAGTCCTGAACCTCCTGCCCTCCAATCACTGGCCCTCCCAATGGAGAAGGCTTGCTCATCTGGATAAGCCCAGATCCCTCTGTGCGGTACAGAGTGATTGTCTGCCCGTCCGCGTCATAAGTGACGCGGACGCCATTGCCGGCAATGGCATAATCACCTTCTGCAATCAGTCCTGCGTTGCCGGTGTCCGTTGCAGGCGCCGCCGCAAAAGAAGCGGTGGGCAAGAGCTGCAGACACAGCATCGTACTGAGCGTGAGTGATATGAACTTTTTAACACGCATTTCCGAGTCCTCCTTCTCTATAATCCTTTGTGTTGAAAGTCGCCTGCTAGAATCGCTTTATTCTCCCACATACGAAAAATAGTCGAAGTCAACCACCGGAGACACACAGACGATGCGGATGGTATGCTTCCCATAGGCCAGACCGTCCGCCTCAAATAGAAGCTGCTGAGCCGCCGCCGGCCCATACACATTTACCTCCCCTGCCAGAACGCCGTCCACGTATACCTCCGCAGCGCCGAAATTTACATCATTTTGACCATACCACCGAATGGCCGTCCCCACAAATGTGAACTCCACGGACGCGCCGATCTCGTTGGTATAACGGGCCGTCCCTTCATAAAAGCTTCCGTTGCTGTCGTTATTCCATGCACCCGTAAACACCAGGGAAGCATCCCGGTCATCCACCGGGACATATACGGGCGCAGGCTCGATTGGACCATACGCATACACATTGAGCTCGGCGGCAGTACCGAACCCACCTGCGCCGGCAATCGCCTTGAGCTCCAGGCCGACGGCTTCTACCGGTGCAAAGCTCACGGTTTTATCCTTGGCATCGAGCGCCCAGTCTGAGCCGGAGGCGACTAGGTCCTTGCTGCCGTCCTGGTGGATGGCGTACAGCTCATACTCCGAAATTATGCCATTTGTCCCGTTTTGACGTGGGGTATAGACGAAGCGGCCGACGGTATAGGGCTGGTCAAAGGAAACGGTGATACTCTGCGGCAGTTCATCTTTGGGAGCATAGTTGGTATGCCATATTGTGCGGACGTTTCCATCGAGGACATTGGAGGCGGGGCCCTCCGTCGTCCCGCCGTAGACGCTGGTGGCGGTTGCCGTCATATTGGACTGGGGAATCAGCGTGTACGGATTCTCCACCACTGCAATTTCAAGGTCGTCGGACAGGCCCTCCCGGGTCTCCGCCATGATGCGCGCTGAACCGACAGAAACGCCTGTAATGGTTCCAAACTCATCCACCGTCGCCACATCCGGATCACTGGAGGTATATTTCACGACCTGATCAGAGGTGTCCACAGGCGCGAAACTGGTTTCCAGCTTCATGACATCCCCTGTGGGAAGGGAAGTGGTCTCAGCACTCAGCATAAGGGAATTGCCGGAAACCAGGGCGGGCGTCGTGTAGCCGGGGTCATCCAGCAGCACGCGCATCATCTCAACAAAACTGTTTTCCGCATAGCCGATCCTCCAGATGCGGTCATCCTCACTTTTGGCCTGAATGGTCAGATTCCCGGAGGAATCCGCGACCATCTTGTTATTGGTGTTCTTCTGCAGGGCACTGTACCAGACGCGCATGGTACCATCTCCGGCGGAACTGCCTGGCTCATAGTAAAAACTGGAGCGATAGATCTGGAAATCATCCCAACTGCCGTCTGGCCCGGGGGACAGCAGGGGCTTGGTGCCCACCTGCGCCCAGTTGACTCCATCCTTTGATGTGGTCAGGTGCAGGACAGAGCCATCCGGATTTCGGCCGGCAAAGCACTGGGAAATACAAACAAACTCCTTCAAATCTGGAACATACTGGACATCCTGATGCCAGGGGGCCAACTGCTGCCCATTCTCGTCAAGCCCCAGGAAGCCGTTGACGCGGACTGGCTCACCCCAGGTGATCCCGTCGTCCGAATAACGCATTTCCACGAAGTTCGCCTGACCATTCTGATACCCCACGTCGCCGGTATTGTTGGCCCACAGGATGAACACATCCCGGAAGTCATCGTAGACAATAGTGGGAGAGAGCATATCGTAGCGGTCTGGAGAAGCAATGGCGGTAATGAAGTCATCCTCTCCATCCGCAACCTGACGCTCCGCGTCGGAGGTGGGCTTCGACCATACGCGGGTCATCTCATCATAAGTCACGGGGACGCCCCAATGTACGCCGTCATAGGAAATCCGCAGCCGGACTTCGGCCCCAACGCCTCCGCCCTGGTCATCCGCCCAGTTCCAATAGGCCATCATGGCATCGTATTCCGCGTTATAGACCATATCAGCGTCGCAGTTGTGGTAGCGGGTGCTGGGCGGCTGCGGCTCAATGGGATTGGAAAGCCCCTCCGGTTCTACCCAATGCACTCCGTCGCTGGAGGCAACGATGGACGGGTTTTCGTAGATGGAGATCCGCATCACGTTGGGCGTATAAACGGCCCAATAGCGATAGCCGTTCCACGGTTCCTCCAGGACAACTACGTCCGGGTGAGTCACCTGGTCATCGGCATGCGCACTGTCGCTGTAATAGGCGGGAAAATCCTGATATCCGGGGGCCTTGTTCAATGCGGACTCGCTGGAGTCTGCCGCAAGCGCCGCGGTTGGAAATAACTGGGCCGTCACGAGTAGGCCCGTTAGAAGCGAAACAGCTTTCCTTCGATTTCTCATATCCCTTCTATTCCTCCTTTGTAGTCCGTCCTTATCCTGTTAACGACGCCTGATCCGGCAGTTTCATATTTGGAGCTATCCTCTCCCCTCTGCTTTCAAATCGTTTCTCTCAGACAAGGCAAACGATCCTTGTAAGAAAAATTTACAGGGATATGTAGGCGTCCAGGCCCTTGGGCTGGTCGGGGTTTCCGCCTAGGGCAATTGCTTTCAGCAGAGCTGTCATTTGCGCGACATAGATGAACAGAATGCCCCATGCGGCGAACTCGCCGACTTCCGGAATCTGAATATGGGCTGCCGCGTCGTACCTATTTTCTGTGCAGTGGGAAATCGTGACCACAGGGCCGCCGCGCTGAATCACATCTTTCATCATAGCGCTTTGGAGCTTTTCTTCACCGGGCCGCAGCAACGCGAGAGTCAGAGTCCGTTTTCCACTGACCACGATAGGCCCGTGACGGTAATCCAGCAGATGGAAATAGCGGCCTGTCAGCATGGAGATCTCGGTAAAGGCGAGGGCGCCCTCCTCCGCGATGCCGCAAATGGGGCCGTCCGCCAGCACCACCACATTGTCCCAATCAAGGTTTGCGATCTCGGCCAGCACCGGCCGGTACTTCAGCTGAAACGAGGAGTTCTCCCGCATGGCTGCCAGGACACTCTCTCGGAGGCGGTCATCCCTTGCGTATTCCGCCGCCAGAAGCAGTGTGGAGGCATACAGGTTCGTGACAGTTCGGGTCTGGCAGACACTGTCATCATGGCACCAGTTCAGCGTCAGGTTCAGGTCGCACAAGGGCATCAGATCATTCCCATCCTCCGTTGTGATGGACACCGCTGGACAGCCGTGAGCCTCTTTGATGTGCTTCAGGGCCCATACCATTTCAGAGGTCTTTCCGGACCGTGAAAGCAGGAGCACGATGCTGCCCTTCACCGTCTCATACCAGAACAGAGGGTCCACAATGTAGTCGCCGGCGGCGATCGCATTTGCGCTGGTTCCTGGGAGCGACGCAAACAGAGATGCTGTGCTCTTCGCCAGCATATAGCTGGAGCCGCAGCCCAAAATGGTAAACTTCTTTTGCTGGTTTTCCTGGAAGAACTGCTCCAGATTTTTTTTGTTCTTCTCAAAGTATTGGCAGGTGTAGTTCAGGGACAGCGGGGTATCCAGAATCTCAGCTTCGGTCAAAAACATAACATCATTCTCCTTCGGACATTTAACTGGGTGATAAAGGGAACCGTTCCATGGCCAACATGAGCGCGCCCTCGGTCGCGGAGTATTTGGGTTCACAAAGTATGCAGTTCAGCTCTTCGGCCTTTTTACGGAGAGGGGCCAGGATGAATTCTCCGGCATGGAAGATACCGCCGGAGTAGGAAACGCTGATGGGCTCGGCGGAGAAACGAAGTTTTGCCTTGAGGGTGCGAATCATGAGCGCCAACTCAAGCGCAGCCGTTTCATACAGCGCGGCAGCGGCTGTATCGCCAGCCCGGGCGGCCTGTAGGACGTACCGCTGGAACCCCGCGACTTTTTCCCGATAGGGGGCAAAGTCCCGGACAATCCGATCAATAAACTGGTAGTCCTCCGTCAGGCCAAACTCCCCATGGACTAGATCATAGAGCGGACCCCTCGGCACCCGGCCATCGGCCTCTTTGGAAAACAGACCCATTCCCTGCCGACCAATCCAATAGCAGGAGCCCTCATCCCCAAAAAACTCCACCCACCCCCCGCAGCGGGCAAATTCTTTGTCACACCCGCGTCCAAATGCGATAGAACCTGTGCCGGAAACAATATGGATTCCCTCCCCACAGGCGAGGGATCCAGCCCAGCCAACTTCACCGTCATTCACAACATACACTGGGACTGGAGTCAGAGCATCCGTCAGCAGGCGAACGATCTCCCGGTCATTTGCTGGGTTTTCGCCATAACAGGGCATACCCACGCAACACCCGGCACAATCCTGTGGGCTTACCCCGCCCCCGGAGAGGGCCTCCCGTACCACCTTCGTGATCAGGGCAACGGATTCCGGAATACCGATGGACTGATAGGAACAGGTCGGGTAGGTCATGGTTTGGATCGGAACACTGTCAGTGGTGGAGATCGCGACGGCGGTTTTTGTGCCTCCGCCGTCTACCCCGACATACCATTGCTTCATATTGGCTCCTCCATGTGGTACTTTTAACTGTAATAACGCGTGCGGATCGGCTACTTCTGTATATACTGTATAGTTTTTTGCTAATTTTGTCTATGGTTTTGGGTAAAATAGGCCAACTACCCTCAGTTGTATGCATTTTGAATCGATACAACTGACCTGAGTTGTATCTCTTTTTTTAACAGGGAAATATTTCCTTGTAAATTCACTCCCCATATGATAAAATAATTGGCAAAATAGTAATAGTCTCTAAAAATACTTGTAAGGATCTATGGGTTGATTGGCTATCTGAAGTGACGTGAAGCAGCGGCAAGCGGGGGGTGCGGTATGGCTCAAAGGCCGGTCTATATAGACGTTTACACGGAGATGCTTCGTGATATACAGACGGGGCTCTATCCGGAAAATTCACTGTTCCCCCCCGAAGAAAAGTTGTGCCGGAAGTATAACGCAAGCCGTAGCACTCTCCGGCGTGCACTCAACATGCTGAAAGAAACCGGTGTACTTTACTCGGTCCAGGGTAATGGAACCTATATTAAGCCGTTCGTATTCACCCAGCCCCTATCTGATTTCTACTCGTTTACTGATACGCTTAAAAGCAGCAATATTCTAATTCAGAATTCTGTCATTCACTATGATCTGGTCAAAGCCGATAAGTCTTTGGCGATTGAAACCGGGTATCAGGAGGGAACAGTGTTCCATAAACTGCTCCGGCTCCGCTCGGCCAGGACGTATCCTCTGATGCTGGAAACCACCTTTCTTCCCCAAAGCCGTTTCTTGACGCTGGACACGGAGGCGCTCTCCTGCGGCTCTCTATATGAGTTTTTGCGAGAACAGTATAACTTCCATGCAGATCGGGCCACGGAAAAATTCCGGCCTGTTATGCCGCGCTCAGAAGAAAGAACGCTGTTGCATATCTCATCCAATGTTCCGTGTACTCTTTTGGAGCGATACAGCTATGAGGGCAATGTCCTGATTGAATATACAAAATCCATTGTCCGCGGCGATAAATATGCGTTTCGGATTGAGTTGGCAAACAACTCGGTGATTCCTCTCCCGGAACAAAGGGAGCGCTGAGTACATATTGCATTCCAGTTATCTTTATCCTCACAGTTTTTTGATATTTGTGTTGAGATGGAAAACCAGCCATATGAGTCTGTAGGGGGGAGGACGTGCTGTCCTCCGCATCCAGCCACCGGCGGCAAGGGCCGGGGCCGACCATAGTTCCGCCTATGCTCGGCCGGTATAAAATAAAGCTGCGCCCCATGCCATTCCATTTTCGGACGGCATGGGGCGTGTTTTTTTGTGCGGGAATCACTTTTTGTCGGATAACTTTTAAATTAGATCCAGGAGGTTGGTTTTTCTGCTGGCTTATGCGGCGCAGTCAGAGCACGGTGCGTAGATACTTTTTAAAGAGACGGTCAACGGCCACGAAAGCTGAAAGATACAGGAGACTTTGGACATGGCCGGTGAGCTCCGCTGCAAGGCCATCCGTTATAAGACTGCCCTGCCTTTGATCCAGGGGGGCTCAGCCACAGCCGGGCCGATGTGCGCCGAACGGTGTCCGAGGGACTACGTGTGTGAACCAGCCGTCCCTAATTTCAAGGCACATCCCGTAGTGGGCCACAAAGAGAACGGTGAGTCCATCTTCCGCTATATCTATACTGATATCCAGAAGGAACTGACAGTTAAGCTCCGGCAGAGTATTGAGGTGTATCAGAGTGTCGAGCTGACTGAGGAGAGTCGGATGGCACTGGGCCAGTGGCTGGAGCAATGGTTGAAAAACATAGCTCCTAACATTCGCCCCTCTACCTTGAGACGATATGAAGGTACCGTGCGGAACCACATTGTTCCCTTTATGGGAGACAAGCCAATCACTCAGATAACCGGAAAAGACATTAAAAAGTTATATGATACGCTGGCTCGTCAGGGAAACCGAACCACAGGAGAGTGCTTGCCAGCAGTACTGTCCGTGGGATTCACTCCATGCTCCATGAAGCACTGGGGGAGGCAAAACAAATTTTAACGGATGAGCAGTTGGAACGATTTGTGGAGATTATACGGGAGGATGCCGTCTGGTATGACTTCTTCTATACAGAACTGACAACCGGACTGCGGCGAGGTGAGATCTGCGGCCTCCAGTGGAGGGACTTTGATGCAGATGATGGAAGGCTCAAGATTTGCCGCGCTGTACATGAGGAGCGTGGCGGAAAACTGACTACTTGGGATACCAAGACATCAGCTGGTGCCAGAACGATCACCCTGCCGCCCAGTACTGTAGAATTGCTCCGGGAGAGGAAAAAGTCCGCTCTGACGGAATGGATCTTCCCCCATCCGTGGAAACCAGAACAGCCTACCCACCCGAGTACTGCCTATGATCGGCTGAAAGCCCTGTTAAAACGGGCGGAGCTGCCTGATATCCGGTTTCATGGTCTGCACCACACTTTTGCCACCCATGCGTTGGCATCTGGTGTAGATGTAAAGACTCTGTCTGGAATCCTGGGACATACCAGGTCGGCGTTCGCCCAAGACACCTACCCACACCACTACGGATATACAAAAGCGGGCGGCTGAGATCGTAGAGGAATTTCTTAAAAATATCTTTGAAGAGGAGTTGAAGCCATGGGAAGAAAGCCAAAAAACGGCGAAGGCACCGCCCAGCTGAGAAAGGACGGCCTTCCCAAGACGAAAAATGTGCTGGCCAAGACCAAAGGTGAGTGCGTGGATAAATTGAAAACACTGAAAGACACCATTGCACCTGCAAATCCGTCCAAGGTTCGGGCAGATATGCCATTTGGGGAGTGTCTGAACTATTGGTACGAAACCTACAGCAAACCATAAATCCGGCCCAGAACCCATCGAACCTACGAAGGGTATCTCCGGCTATACATCAAACCAAGGCTAGGCGATATTCCACTGAACAAACTAACAGAAAATGATAAGCAGCAAATTTGTGTGTGGATGAAGCCAGATGAGTATGCCAATGGAAAAGGTATTGCTGACAGCCAGATTCGATGTTGCCGCAGTCTATGCCGGCAGGCACTGGAGAAAGCAGCTGAGGAGCATTTGATCCTCTGCAACCCGGCCATTGGATGCAAGTGTCCGCCTGCAAAACGAGAAGAGATGAAAATTCCCTCAGGGGAAACTATGCAGAGAGTACTCATCCAGGCCAAAGAGGAAAATTACTATGAACTCTTCCCTCTGGAGTTTGCCACTGGCCTGCGACTGAGGGAACTGGCCGCCCTTCAGTGGGACGATTTGAACTTAACGACTGGAGAGCTGCGGATCGACAAGCAAGCTAGCATTGTCGGATCAGAGGTAGTCATCTGTGAACCCAAAACAAAAGCGGCGGTTCGTACCATGATCCTGCCGCCATCCGTCAGGCGAGTGCTGGCAGAGTATAAGACCAAGGTGGATTCACGATGGATGTTTCCATCCCCAAAGAAAGAAGACTTGCCCATGCGTCCATCCTCGCCCCATAAGCGCCTGCACAGAATTTTGGATTATGCGGGATGTGAACGGGTGAGATTTCATGGTCCGTGCCATACTTTTGCAACCAACGCCTAGGCCTACGGAATGGACATCAAGACCCTGCCGACAATTTTGTGTTATGTATCCAGCGCTACTACCCTGAACACATATTCCCACATAACCGACGAGATGCAGCAATTGGCGGCGGAAAAGATTGACCGTGATACCGCGAAAGCAGAGGTCAAACAACCAGAAGAGCGGAGAGAACATTCCATGACAAACTTCCAAGCAAGGAAACGATGGAGTCGCAAAGCAAGCTGAAATGTTGCAAAACCGGCCCGCCGATGGAAGGTGCCCATCCGGCGGGCTGATTTTTTCTGTCTATGGGCAAATTTGTGGTCAAGAAATATTCTCAGAAAATATAAGAGAAGATTTATGCTGAAAATGCGACTGTTTGAGAGATAGCGGCAACTTCCAACGAGATTAGTTGGGAGGCGCTAAACAGTATTGGCACAAACAAAAAAGACGGGCACTCCTGAAAGGGGGTACCCGTCAAGTAGTTAAAGCAGAAATCCGTCTGTGGTATTTCTGTGGTCAAACGAGAAAACGCCGCAGTTTTCACTGCGGCGTTTTCTATGAATGAAATGTGTGGACAAAAAAGATGCACACTTTCAAAAGCTTTGCAACGAAACAGAATAAGCATTTTGGAAGCGTTTCAGTCTAATAACTTCTGCAACGGCTTTTATTGCCTTACTCCAAAAGACGAATTTCATCATCTTCAAACCAATTATTTTTCATGGCAGTTGCTTTCACTGCTTCGCAGTCATATGTATAAGCAATTATAGCCAAACTTTTTTGTGCGCGAGTACAAGCAACATAAAACAGACGGGTTGTCCTTGTTATACTATTGTCTTTACCCTCTCTTTCATTCTTGATATCAGTTTCTGTTTTTAGTTTGACGCCAAAAAGTTTTTCATAACTAAAAAGAAATCCTTTTGCTTCTGCGTCATCTATAATAACCATAACTCTTGGGAATTCCAAGCCTTTAACACCCTGATGTGTTGCAAACCTCGTATTATCAGAGACATATGCAAAATATTTTTCTAAAGTGGTAAATGGGACAGATAGAGCCTTTCTTAAAGCCGTTATCCTTATAGATTCGTCTGCGGCAGGAGATGACAATATGTTATCTACACGTTCATCCAGTTTAAATAGCCCTGTGTCTTGAATTGAGCGGAGGACATCCAAGCAAGTTGGAATAGCATCATCTTTCCATAGTTCCATCAATTTATCTACAGCACTTTCGACTTGCTGCAGTGCTTTTGTTTGATCGTCAAGAGAAATCCATTTCTTGCTTTCCATTAAAGGAGAATACTCTTTGACTATTTTTAGTACTTCAAAGTCATTATTGCCTTTATAGGCCTGAACAAGCGGAGATATAACTTTTGACAGAAAAGAAAGTTCTGAAATTGACCCATCTCGCAAAGATGTGTTAAATACAGGAACCTCATTAAGTGGTAAATACAGTTCTAAAAAGCCAAAGCGACTAGCAGCCATATGGTGTTCTAGTATGAGACTTTTATATTGTTTACTGTCACGCCACTCACCATCACCAGTTTCTTCAGACATGATTTCCGCAACTCGCTGCTCCGTCACTTCTTTATTAGCATCTGAAGAAACGATAAACAACCTTACATTTCCCACCTCTGCGTCTGACCGAGGGCGTTGTTGTTGAGTATCGACTGTAAACCTTATGGCATTTGCCAAAGTAACTATTCGAGATGCACTGCGATGGTTCATGATTTTTTGGGGCTTTACCCAGTCATCAGGGATACACTGAGAAAGGTTTTCTTTGCCATCTTGATAGATTCGTTGCATTGTATCCCCAAACATGCCAACTATGAACTTTCCTTTGTGCCTTTCGCATACGGTAAAAATGGCATCTACCAGTTCTTTTTTTGTATCTTGGCTTTCATCAATGAGGAGAATAGGATATTGGGAAATCAAAATGTTCTGCATAGTATCTTCTGCACAGATAAATTTCGACCCCATTTTTACTACTTCACTATGGTTGAGAGAATCATATCCTACATTATCTCCATTTGGATTATAGGTAAACCTTCTTACCGTATTGATTTTAGCTAGTCGCTCTTGCTTTTTTCGTATATCCTCTGCTCGTTTTTCTGAAGTTTTTCCCGCTTTGCTTTTTCTTTGCTTTTCTTCAAGTTCTGCGATTTCAAGGTTTATCGAATTGATTACCCACGCTTTGATATCTGACTGATAGTTTTTAATAAGCTCCCACAAGAAACTATGTATAGTTGAGACTGAGAAAATCGACTTGTAATGTAATCGCCTGGATATTTCATCGCAAGCTGCATTGGTGTAAGTAATTACGGCTATCTGTTTTCTATTCGTTAGAAGCCAGTCACCTAGTGTTTCATCCAAGAAAGTTAAGGTTTTTATTAAGCTTCGAGTTTTCCCTGACCCAGCTCCCGCAAAAACAAAGAAACATTTTGGATCTTCTTTTAAAAAGCATCTCTGAATTTCTTCATCTACATGGTCATCTACATGATCATCTAATAATTCTTCGGTTACCTCTTTTATTTTATCCATCGTTAATCCTCCGGATGTAAATAGTCCTGTAGCCACATTAAACCTTGGTTAATATATGGTGGAACCGAAAGCTCGTCTGGACTAATTTCAAAAATTACGTCTAATGCGAATTCTGCCTTCTGCTCTGATTTTCCTGCACGCAGCATTTTATAAATTTTTTCATGGATCATTTCGAATGTGTCATTAGAGTTAAGTAAATCATGCGTTTGTTCAACCAAGTTCCCAGAATCAGTGACTTTTATCTTCTTGAAAAGATCATAATTTGTATATATAAGACAATCTTCAAAAGTTCCAGGTATGGCCTCTTTTTCTTCTCCTTCAAAGTCCACTTTTACAGGAGTTTGATAGGCTAAACGAATAGAAAATCGATACGGAGAAGCAAAAGAAAATTCCTTTTTATCTTCTGAATAATCTACCAACTTGTCGATGTCTTTTTCTTTCATCAGCCACTTTGCAATAGCGTAGTTTCCACTGATTTGGCCTTCTCCTCTCTTGGGAACTACAGATTTGTGATAACCTTCTTTTTCTGCTGGATCTAAATCTGTAATAACCAATGTTGGGAGGCATAACTTTTCAATCAGAGGACTTAACCGGTGAGCATGACGTCCATTAACCCCAAGAATTGTAATATACCGCTGATATAGTTCTGGAAACTTTGAGCGTATAAAATGTGGTAATAGCATACTTTCGGCTACACCTTCGACCAGAATTGCTGCATCAGCAAAAAACAAATCACAATGGGTTGATTGCAGATAACGTGTAACAAATTTGTTGGTCTGATCTGAATCCCCAAATACATCAGATAAGTTAATTACTTTGGATGTCGCTACTGCGCATTCAGTCCCTTCTGGTAGCCGTTTGAAATATCTTAAATTTCCAAAAGTAGTTTCTATAGCAATATGGCTCGAATGGGTGCTGATCACCAATTGCGTTGTAAAATTCAAGTTTTGCTTGAGAAATTTATGGTTAGTTAAAACTTTATATGCTTGGCGTATAAAAACTTGCTGCACTTGAATATGGAGGTGAGCTTCTGGTTCCTCTACCAGCACCAAATGCATCGGCTCAATTACGGTATTAGTATCTTTAGCTTTTCCTTCACGCATCCAGTCATCTCTAAAACCCATCAAATCAAAAACCATTGAAATAAGGTTTTGATAACCCAACCCATTATACTTTTCTGGTAGTTTCAAAGTATTGTCGGTTTTACTGAGCGCATATTGTACGGCTGAATCGTGTTTTAATGTTTCGCTAGTCATAACTTTAGTTGTTATTGTAAGTTTGGGATCACTAATACCCGGATAACCCAACCCTTCTAATTCTTTTATTGCAGGAGCAAATTTTAATGCAAGTGTCTTATCAAAAACTTGGCGTGCGCCTTCAGTAGCTTCTAAAATATCTAAATCTTCTGGAGAAGGAGCCTTTTCTGGATCTAGATGTTTTTCATAATAATTGCGCATTTGGGCAGATAACTGTTTCCGAACCTTTTCTGTTCCTTCTGAACTGTCAGGATCTGCAAATCCGCGTTGTGCGTCAATCATGTCAACCCTTACGATGTCCTTTAGTGGGTTATCTGTTAAACATTCTGCCTCAAAGGATGTTGGTTGTACAGGGGCATCTTCGAAATGTGACGGATCAAGGATAAATGCCTTGATAGAAAAATATGTAGTCAATTTTCTATCAAGAAATTCACACAAGTCTTTTGGGAAGAGATTGAAAGAACTTTTTTCAACCCTTGCATGTTCTGTGGTGCGAGCTGAAGAGTACGCTTCTCGATACTCATTAAATAAATTAGAAACATCTTTTGGTAAGAGAGCTAACCGAACTCCCAATTTTCCTCCGCGCCATTTTAAGGTAGGAATTATGCTGGCAACATAATGCATTTCATTAGGAGCCACATCAAGCCAAATATCCATTTTAGGAACAATAGTATCCCAATCTAATAAATCAGCAGGCTGCTCGCAATCCGCTTCCACCCATTTAGTTCCTATTCTGTTTATATCAATACGTTTTGCAATGGTTATGTCATTAAAAACAAAACTGCGATTTGCTAAAAATTTTGCAAGAGCATCCATCGCTGAAGTTTTTCCGCTGTTATTTGCCCCCACAAACAGAGTTGTTTCTTTACTGATATCAATGTGACATCCAAATAGTTTTCGAAAATTCTGAATATCAATTCCTATTATTCGCATACTGTCTCTCCTTTGAAGTAGATGTTACTACAATATGGCATGATAAAATTTAGCAATAAAATCATTCAATCTACAAAAATCCCGTCTTTGCACTCCCTATCAAAAGAGACTATACTACCATCTTTATCTATCATCAATAATCGGTTGATGATTGTTATCTATCTGATATAGATCCAATTGTCCTTCATTTTGTACTTGTTTGTGTTCCAGAAAATTTTTTACATAGGTCTTTTGCAATATCACACTACCCGTATACTTCTCATTTTTCAAAATCTTTCGCAAGGTTTCCCTGCTCCATGTCTCCTTGCCTCTCGGAGAAGGAATCCCCATTTCTTTTAGGCGAGAGGATATCCTTGAGAGACTTTTACCCTCACCGGCCATCTCATAAATGAGCCGGACGATTTGCGCTTCCTTCTCATTGATTACGAGTCGGCCATCTTTGTTATGAGTGTATCCATAACAGATTCTCTGATAATACCTAGACTCTGGGTTCTCAAATGCTTTTCTCAGCCCCCATTTGATATCTTCGCTTTTGGAATAGCTTTCTTCCTGTGCTCTAGCGCAGACTACCGCCAGAAGAAACTCCGAACTTTCATAGAGGGAATGGATTCCCTCCATTTCAAAATAAATGTCGACCTTCCACCGTCGCAGCATCCGTATAGTTTCCAACGCATCTACAGTATTACGGGCAAAACGGTGTGCCGATTTTGTAAGGATCGTATCGATCTTTCCCCGCCGGCAAGCCGATATCATCGCATTAAATCTACGGCGTCCCTTCGCCTGTGTCCCGCTTCCAATGTCGGAATAAATACCGGCGAATGTCCAATGAGGAATTCGCTTAATCCATTCCTCATAGTATTGTTCCTGTGAGGACAAACTGGTCTGTTGCTCTAAGCTGTTCGTACTGACACGGCAGTATGCCGCCACCTTTAGCTGCGTGGGGACGAGATTATTTGGTGGTATTGTTCTGACGGACCACATGATTTTCCCCTTAAAGTTTACACTACATGAGAATGACTTTTTAGCCTGCTCCTATGGGCTTTTTCTTGTTGGACAATATCAAATAGTTCTCTGGAGATAATTGCCTCATGATGACCATTTATGACTGTCTGAGAAGTGTGATCGACCATCCTGACCTGCACGCCATTTTGCACCTGCGTTTTTCCTAAAATCACATCGCCCACATATTTCTCATTACTCAAAATCTTGCTAATTGTCTCTCGCGTCCACAACTCTTTGCCGGTGGGAGATTTCACCTTCATACGGGCCAGAGAAGCAGCGATTTTCCCTAGACTGTCTCCATCGGCAAATCGTTCAAAAATATGGAATACAATAATCGCCTCTGTGGGATAAGCTACCAACTTGCCTTCGGATGTTACTTTATATCCGTAACACACAGTGGAGGCTTTTGCAGATTCCCCAGTTTGGAAACTTTTTCGAAGCCCAGCTTTGATCTGCTCACTCTTTGTCGTATTCATCCTATCATGTTCCTTTCATAATTGCAATTTGAATAACAAAAGACACAGCCCGAAGCTGTGTCCTAAACATCTATACTTCATATTTAAATGCAAGAGGGTTCGACTCACTTAAAATCCATTTTCCACTACTTTAAGCGAAAAGAAAAGTTGACAAACCCTTGATATAAGCCGTTTTCTGGCTTTTGGGTTTGTCAACTTATCATGGTGGACCTAATCGGGATCGAACCGACGACCTTACGGATGCGAACCGTACGCTCTCCCAGCTGAGCTATAGGCCCATACAGAGTGCTCTCAGCAAAATGAAAGATCCTTGTTGTGGACACTCAGATATTATAGCATAATTTATCCGGTTGTAAAGACCCTTTTTGAAAAAAGTGAAAAGTGATATTGATAAATGGCGGGAAATGATGTATGATATCAAATACAGCCTTCCGACGGACGGCGCAGAGGCGTCCGGCCCGCGGCAAGGCCGCACTAGTCGGGGAGTTAGCGGTGCCCTGTACCTGCAACCCGCTACAGCAGGGATGAATCCCGGCCCCCGGAACTGCGTTGTGCTGTCTGCCCCAGGTAAGCAGCGATGATGGATCGGTCCCGCGCAAGGCCGCACCGTGAACCGTGTCAGGCGGGGAACCGAGCAGCACTAAGCGGACCGCGACCTGTGCCGCGGGGGTCCCGCTCCTGAGCCGGCTGCCTGGGTAACGGGTATAGCGCAGTCTCCAAAGGCCGGTGTGCGGTCTTGCCACGCGCCGGACGCGGCGGGAGAGGGGCGAAGCGACGCGGCTTTCCGCATCCTCCGCCCCTCTCCTTTTTGATTTGATTTGAGGTGACCGCCCTTGTATCAGGCCCTGTACCGCAAATGGCGGCCCCGCACCTTTGACGATGTGGTGGGCCAGTCCCATATCACCGACACGCTCAAGCGCCAGGTGGCCACCGGCCGGCTGAGCCACGCCTACCTGTTTACCGGCACCCGGGGAACGGGCAAGACCACCTGCGCCAAGATCCTGGCCCGGGCGGTGAACTGTGAACACCCGGTGGACGGCAATCCCTGCAACCAGTGTCCGTCCTGCCTGGGCATTGAGAGCGGCTCCATCCTGGATGTGCTGGAGCTGGACGCCGCCTCCAATAACGGCGTGGACCAGGTGCGCGCCCTGCGGGACGAAGCGGTATACACCCCGGCGGCAGTGCGCAAGCGGGTGTATATTGTGGATGAGGTGCACATGCTCTCCACTGCGGCCTTCAACGCGCTGCTGAAGATTTTGGAGGAGCCGCCGGAGCACCTCATGTTCATTTTGGCCACCACGGAGCTGCACAAGGTGCCGGCCACCATCAAGTCCCGGTGCCAGCAGTTCTCCTTCAAGCGGATTCTCCCCGGCGACATCGCTGCCCGGCTGGCCTATGTGGCCCGGGAAGAGGGCATTGAGCTGCGGGGGGAGGGGGCCAGCCTGCTGGCCAGGCTGGCCGACGGCGGCCTGCGGGACGCCCTGTCCCTGCTGGACCAGTGCGCCGGTCCATCCGGCCCCATCGGGGAGCAGGAGGTGCTGGACGCCCTGGGGCTGGCAGGCAACCTGGAGACGGCGCGGCTCATGGAGCAGCTCGGCGGGGGAGACACCGCCGGGGCCCTGGAGACCCTGGCCCGGCTGTACGGCGCGGGGAAGGACGTGGGCTCTCTGCTGGGTGAGCTGTCCGCCCTGACCCGGGATCTGCTCATCCGAAAGACGGCCCCCCAGGGGGGCGCGGCACTGCTCACCGGCGGCTATGACGAAAATACGATGCGCCGCCTGTCCAACCAGTTCCAGACGGCCCGGCTGGTACAGATGCTGGGCCTGCTTCAGACCACCATCGCAGATCTGTCCCGCAGCGGCAACCGCCGGACGGACACGGAGCTGTGCCTCATCCGCCTTTGCGACCCGGGCCTGGACGAGAGCACCGCGGCGCTGAATGCCCGGCTGGCCCGGGTGGAGGAGCTGCTGGCGGGGGGGATTCCGGCGGCCTGCGCGGTACCGGGGCAGCCCATGAAGCAGTCCGCACCGGCGAAGCGGGAGCCGTCCGCCCCAAGGGTGGAGCCAGTCCCGGCAGAGCGCCCCCCGTGGGAGGAGGAGCGGCCCCCACTGCCTGATGAGCCGGGGGAGCGGGTAGACGTAGACGAGACGCCGGAGCCGTCTGCAGCTCCTGAGGACCGCCTGGTGGCCGGAGAGGCGCCCACCGGCGGAGAAGCCGGCCGGAGCGCCGCGGCCGACCTCTGGCCTGGCCTGGTGGCGGCGGTGCGGGGAAAATTTCCTGCGGTCTACCCCTTCCTGAGCAACCCGGCCATGGTGCAGGGGCGGCTGGAGGACGGGGTGCTCACGCTGTGGGTGAAGGACGAGTTTACCAAGAGCATGGTGGGCGGAGCCTCCATTCTGGAGGAGCTGGGGCGGCTGGCCTCGGCTCAGACCGGCGTCCCGGCGCGCTGCGCGGTCAAGGTGGGGAAGGCGCCCGCTGCCCCGGCCGCAGCGGCACCCGCCCAGGCGGCGGAGCACGACAAACTGGACGATCTGCTGGCGTTCAGCCGGCAGTTTGACAACATCATCATTCAGGAATAAAAGGAGTTGCGACCGATGGCAAAGGGATTCAACAGCCGCGGAATGGGCGGCTTTGGCGGCGGCATGAATATGAACATGATGAAGCAGGTTCAGAAGATGCAGCAGGACATGATGAAAATGCAGCAGGAGCTGGAGACCAAGACCTACACGGCCGCCGCGGGCGGCGGCGTGGTCTCCGCCACAGTGACCGGCAAGCGGGAGCTGAAGGAGGTCGTCATTGACCCCGAGGCGGTGGATCCGGAGGATGTGGAGATGCTTCAGGACATGATCGTGGCTGCGGTGAACGAGGCTTTGCGGGCGGCAGAGAGCGACTCCGCCTCCACCATGCAGCAGCTCACCGGAGGGCTCGGCCTGCCGTTCTGAGCCGGACACAGGGGGACGGGCCAAAGGCCCGCCCCTAAGACTGCCGATAAACCCTCCTGCCGAAGGATTTGGAGGGGAAAGATAGTGTGAAAGGGAACCGTCAGGGTTCCCTTTCGCGTTGGATCAAACGACTTTTTATTATTTTATGTTAATTTTAGAAAGCCCGCCAGCTTGTCGAAACACCTTTTCGACAAGCTGGTAGCGGACCTTTGGTCCTGAGAGGGGGACAGCGCGTGGAACAGACGACACACAGGCAGATGTCGGAGAGCTTTCGGCTGGGGGCGGTGCTGGCCCTGACCGGAGGCTTTCTGGATGCGTATACCTACCTTATCCGGGGTGGAGTGTTCGCCAACGCCCAGACCGGAAATATCGTGCTGCTGGGGGTACGGCTGATGGAGGGGGACTGGGGCGGCGCAGGCCACTATCTGGTACCCATTCTGGCCTTTGCCGCGGGGGTACTGGCGGCAGAGCTGATCCGCGGACGGTTCCGGGGGGCCCAGGCCCTCCACTGGCGGCAGATCACCGTGGCGGCGGAGCTGCTCCTGCTGGCGGCGGTGGCCTTCCTGCCCGCGGCGCTGGACAACGCGGCCAATGTGTTGGTGGCCTTTGTCTGCGCGGTCCAGGTGGAGAGCTTCCGCAAGGTCAACGGCAATGCCTTTGCCACCACTATGTGCACCGGAAACCTGCGCAGCGGCACGGAGCGGCTGTACCTATGGGGGAAGACCGGCGAGCGGGACCACGGACACCGGGCGGCCCAGTACTACGGCATTATCGTGTTTTTCATCGTCGGAGCGGCACTGGGGGCCTGGTGCAGCGGCCGGTGGGGGCAGAGGGCGGTGTTGGGGGCCTGTGTGCTCCTTTTGGCGGCCTTTTTGCTTATGTTTCAGCGCAAACCCCTTGCGAGAACGGGCAAAGGGGTATAAAATAAGAACCACTTAACAATTTGAACCAAAATGGGAGGCACACAGAAATATGGGAGAGCGGTCCAAGGTTTACATGACGGACCTCCGGTGCAGGCCGGGGGTCAGCCTGCTGAACAAGCTGGAGAAGCTGATGCGCACGGCGGGCATCGGGGAGATCAACTTTGAGCGTAAGCTGGTGGCCATCAAGATGCACTTTGGCGAGCCGGGAAACTTGGCATTCCTGCGGCCCAATTACGCCAAGGTGGTGGCCGATGTGGTGAAGAGCCTGGGGGGCGTCCCCTTCCTCACCGACTGCAACACCCTCTATCCCGGCCGCCGGAAAAACGCCCTGGAGCACCTGGACGCAGCCTATGAGAACGGCTTCTCCCCGCTGTCCACCGGCTGCCAGGTGATCATCGGCGACGGCCTGCGGGGCAACGACGACGTGGAGGTGCCCGTGGAGGGGGCGGAGTACATCCAGACGGCCAAGATCGGAAAGGCCATCATGGAGGCCGATGTGATCATCTCCCTGTCCCACTTCAAGGGGCATGAGCAGACCGGCTTTGGCGGCGCCATCAAGAACTTGGGTATGGGCTGCGGCTCCCGCCGGGGCAAGATGGAGCAGCACGCCCAGGGCAAGCCGATGGTGGCGCCCCGCCGCTGTGTGGGCTGCCGCCGGTGCGCCACCCAGTGCGCCCACGGCGCCATCACCTTTGGGGAGGATCGCAAGGCGTCCATCGACTGGGACAAGTGCGTGGGCTGCGGCCGCTGTATTGCGGTGTGCAACACCGACGCCATCCGCCCTGGCAACGACGCGGCCATGGAGGAGCTGGGCTGCCGCATGGCGGAGTACGCCAAGGCGGTAGTGGACGGCCGTCCCCAGTTTCATATCAGCCTTGTCATCGACGTGTCCCCCTACTGCGACTGCCACGGGGAGAACGACCTGCCCATCGTGCCCGACGTGGGCATGTTCGCCTCCTTTGACCCGGTGGCGCTGGACCAGGCCTGCGCCGACGCCTGCGGGAAACAGCCCCCCATCCCTGGCTCCCACCTGGACGAGCAGATGCACAGGGAGGGCTTCTGCGACAAGCACGACCACTTCATCAACAGTATGCCGGACACCGACTGGCGGGTGTGCCTGGCCCACTGTGAGAAAATCGGCATCGGCACCCGCTCCTACGAGCTGGTGGAGGTAAAATAACTGCACAACGCGTAGAAAGGGAGTAATCTAATGGACGTGAAGAACATCCTGGCCCACTGCGACCACACTCTGCTCAAACAGGAGTCTACCTGGGCCCAGATCAAGGAGGTCTGCGACGACGGGCTGAAGTACGGCTGCGCCTCCGTGTGCATTCCCGCCTCCTTTGTGAAGCAGGCGGCGGACTACGTGGGCAACGAGCTCAAGATCTGCACTGTCATCGGTTTCCCCAACGGCTACTCTACCACCGCCGTCAAGGTCTTTGAGACCGAGGACGCCATCCGCAACGGCGCCGACGAGATCGACATGGTGATCAACATCGGCTGGGTGAAGGATCAGCGGTGGGATGAGGTGCTGGCCGAGATCAAGGCCATCAAAGCCTCCTGCCAGGGCCGCATCCTCAAGGTGATCGTGGAAACCTGCCTGCTCACCGAGGCGGAGAAGATCAAGCTGTGCGAGCTGGTGACCGAGTCCGGCGCGGACTACATCAAGACCTCCACCGGCTTCTCTACCGGCGGCGCCACCCGGGAGGATGTGGCCCTGTTCAAGGCCCACATCGGCCCCGGCGTGAAGATCAAGGCCGCGGGCGGCATCTCCAGCCTCCAGGACGCCGAGGACTTCATGGCCCTGGGCGCGGACCGCCTGGGCACGTCCCGGATCGTCAAGCTGGTGAAGGGCGAGCACGCCGAGGGATACTGAGCAGAACAGAACGGGGGACCGGCCCGCAGGGGCTGGCCTCCCGTTTTTGTTTCTCAAATTTTATAACAGGCGGCCGGTTTTCAACATGAAGTTCCGGCGTATCATCCATCCGGGGGAACGATGTCTCCACGCTACCCCAATATCCATCCGTAAGGTCGGTCAGGAGCCTGTGACGCAGTTAGGCCAGTTCCTGGACGAAGCATCCCAATATTCCGGTGATCAAACAGAGCCTGCCCCCTTTTCAAACAGGGGGCAGGCTCTTTACATAGAGGGGCCAGGGACGATAAAATTTTAGAGAAAATTTCCTGTGGGGCCGACTAAGGGCTGGCTTTCCGCGTCTTATTAGGCAGAAAGGAGTGAGCAAAACACGTGCAGCTGCAATTCTCGCATCCTTCCATCTCCGACTCGGAATTTGTGGAACGGATTGAGCAGAAAAAGGCATCCTTTTACCGGGTGGCCTTTGGGTATACACGAAATGAGGACGACGCCCTGGAGGTGGTTCAGGAGGCCGTCTGCAAGGCGTACACCGCCAAGTGGAGGCTTCGGGACCCCGAACGCTTTTACCCCTGGTTTTACCGAATACTGACCAATACGGCGCTGTCCTTCCTCCGCCGGCGGCCGCCGCAGGGGGCTGTGCAGGAGGCGTGGGACGCGCTCCCGGCTGAGGACGGTGAGGAGCGGTGGGCAGACTCCCTCTGGCTGAGGGAGGAGCTGGGGCGGCTGGATGACCGAAGCCGAACCGTCATTCTCCTGAAATTTTACGAGGATATGACCTTCCGGGAGATCGCCCAGGTGCTCCGCAAGCCGGAGAGTACCGTGAAATCCGATTACTACCGGGGGATGAATCAATTGAAGGAAAGGACGACACAGATATGATACAGACATCCGAAGGAAACCTGCCGCAGGGGCTGGATACCGCCATTCACACCGGCCTGGAGCGTGGGCGGCGCACGGTGGCCCGGCGGGCGCGGGTGCGGCGGGGGGCCGTCCGGTCGGCCCTGTGCCTGGCACTGGTGCTGGGCCTGTTTGCCGGAGGGGTGAACGCCTCGCCGGCCTTCGCGGCCGCCATGGAGGAGCTGCCGATTCTGGGCAGGCTGGTGCAGGTGTTCCGGGTCAATGCGCCCAGCGTGGACGGCGGACAGACTGCCGCAGGTGGCCGGGCGGCCCTGACCATGGAGCGGGAGGGCGATACGGAGTGGCTGACCCTCCGCTACGAGCAGTCCAGCGCCGGGCGCTACCACGCCGAATTCGCCTCTTTTCCCAAGACGGTCACGCTGACCCTGCCCGGGACGGAGCGGGTGGAGATCCTGTCGGAGCTCTCCCGCGCCCAGGACACCAGCCAGTACATCAAGTCTGTTTACACCGCCGAGGGGTGGGTGGACAGCGCCGCCGTGGTCCAACTGGAGCTGGAGAGCGACGCAGATGTGCAGCTCCGGGAGTACCAGGAGCCGGGCAGTATTGTGATCCGCCTGACTCCCGCAGAGAACCGGCTGGACACCATCTACTCACTGCGTACCCTGTCGGCGGACAGCCCGGAGGCCCTCAGGGCCATGGCCGCGCCGGAGGAGGGGGCGCGCCTGCTGCGGGACGACGCAGGTCGGCTTTTTGTGGAGCTGGGCCAGTATGACACCCGGGAGAAGGCCGAGCGGGCCGCCGGTGACCGGGGGGCGGCGGGCCTGATCGTGGAGCGGCGCACCGGCAACAACGTGCCGGTCTGCTATGAGACGGAGGAGGCTTACCAGAGTGCGGTTCTGCTGGACGGGTACAATGATCTTCTTCAAACTACTGTGGAGGTGGAGCCTATCCTTGCTTTCCTGGAGGAACACCTGGCCGGCGCGTCCGCCGAGGTACAGGACACCATGCTCCGGGGCCTGACGGGCTTTCTGGACGGGAATGAAGCGGGGCTGGACTGGGAGCGGATTGCGGCCTGCTATGCTATGGCGGGACAGACGCTGCCCGAAAAATTCCAATGAGAAAGGCGGAGGAACATGAGACAGAGATACCTGAGACTGATATCGGTGCTGCTCCTGCTGGCCATACTGACGGCCTGCGGCACGGACAGGGAGGGCGCTGCGGGCGGCACGGTGGAGGGAGTTGTGAACCGGAACGGCGACTTTTTGGTGCTCCTGACGGACGAGGGGGAGTACCAGGCCTTTGAATTCGGAGCGGGAGTGGACACAGGCGCACTGGAGGAGGGAGACTGCGTATCCGTCACCTATACCGGAGAGCTGGGCAAGGAGGACTCCACGCCAACGGCCGTAAGTATTTCCAAACAATAGGGGAGAGGGCCCCGCCGGCAGCCTGGACTGCCGGCGGGGCATCTGCTTACGTGCGGAACCAGGGCCTTTCTGCGCTATGCTTGAAAAGCAGGAAGGGGCCGTATCATTCCCCTGAAAAGAAAAGGGGGACGGCGGTATTTTCTGGCGGCTGCACGGGAGACCTTCTCCACATAAAATTCACAATTATGTGCTATCATCCGTTTCGGGAGTGATTCGCAGTGAAACGCATTTTGATTGTGGAGGACGAGCAGGACATCCAGGAGCTGCTGGAGGCCTACCTGGGCGACGCGGGCTATGAGACGGCAACGGCGGGGGACGGCATTGAGGCGGTGAGCCGCTTTCAGCAGGAGGCGTTCGACCTGGTCCTGCTGGACGTGATGCTGCCCAAGCTGGACGGCTTCGGGGTGTGCGAGCTCATCCGCCGCCAGTCCCGGGTGCCCATTGTCCTGCTCACCGCCCTGGACGGAGAGGCCGAGCAGCTCCGGGGCTTTGATCTGGAGATCGACGACTACATCACCAAGCCCTTCTCCATGCCCATCCTGCTGCGGAAGCTGGCGGCGGTGCTGCGGCGGGCGGGGGGCGGCGCGCCCGGACGCTGCCTGCGCTACCGGGGGCTGACCCTGGACCCCGACGCGGTGGAGGTGCGCCTGGACGGCCGGGTGCTGGAGCAGCTCACCGCCCGGGAGTTTGAGCTGCTGCGGGAGCTCCTGTCCAGCCCCGGGCGGGTGTTTACCCGGGAAATTCTGCTGGCCAAGCTGTGGGGCTACGACTTTTTCGGGGACGAGCGGGTGGTGGACAGCCACATCAAGAACCTCCGCAAAAAGCTGGGGGTGGACTACATTGAGACTGTGAGGGGGGTGGGCTACCGTGTGCCGAAGGAACATCCGTGAGAGCCTGACGGCCCGTATCTTCCTGCTCACCCTGCTGCTGCTGCTGGGGGCGGGGGGACTCACCTTCGGACTGATCGCCTGGGCCACCCCCATCACCTATGTGTCCGTGGTCGGCGACCGGCTCCAGGTGCAGGTGAGCGAGCTCACCGACCGGCTGGCCCTAACCAAGCTGGCCGACGCCGGGCCCATCCTGGATGTATTTGTCCGGGAGAGCGGAGCGGCGGTATCCCTGGCGAGCCCCGACGGGGAGAGTGTGGACACGGGTTCCCTCTATGTGTCCGTCACCACGGCCGTGCAGGAGTCTGATTCGGTGTCCACCTATACCTATGGCGCCGATGGCGGCCCGGCACAGAGGGAACGGGCCGGGCACTATGTGACCACGGCCCTCAGCGACGCCCTGATCGCGGAGGTGACCTTTGCCGACCGGGCGGAAACCTATCAACTGCTGGTTGTCCCTCCCATGCGCCTGGCCAACCAGGCGGTGGAGGCCCTCAACCGGGCGGCGCCCTGCCTGGCCCTGGCCCTGTTGGCCTTTTCCCTGCTGTGCGCGGTAGGGTACTCCCGCTATCTGGCCAGGCCCATCGTCCGCATCAGCTCCATCGCGGGGCGGATGGCGGAGCTGGACTTCCAGTGGAAATGCGGCGAGACCCGGCGGGACGAGATCGGCGCTCTGGGCCGCAGCTTGGATGAGATGGCGGAGCGCCTCTCCGCCGCCCTGGCCGAGCTGGAGGAGGCCAACGCGGCCCTGCGGGGCGACATGGAGCGGGCCAGGGAGCTGGAACGCCAGCGGCTGGCCTTCTTCTCCGCCGCCTCCCACGAGCTGAAGACCCCCGTCACCATCCTGAAGGGGCAGCTGAGCGGTATGCTGGACGGCGTGGGGGTGTACCGGGACCGGGAGAAGTATCTGGCCCGCTCCCTCCAGGTGGCGGGGCGGATGGAGGCGCTGGTGGGGGAGCTGCTGGCCGTGTCCCGCATGGAGTCGGACGGCGCCTCCCGCCGGGAGGCGGTGGAGCTGTCCGCCCTGACGGCGGAGAAGCTGGCCCAGGACGCCGAGCTGCTGGAGCAGCGGGGGATGACCGCGGTGGAGGCGCTGGAGCCGGGACTTCTGGTGGAGGGGGAGCGCGCCCTGCTGGGCCGTGCGGTGGAAAACCTGCTCTCCAACGCCGCCCTCTACTCGCCGGAGGGGGCGGAGATCCGGGTGACTGCGGCGGCCCGGGGGGCTTGGGCGGTGCTGACGGTGGAAAACACCGGGGCCCGCATCCCGGCCGAGGCCCTGCCCCACCTGTTTGAGGCCTTTTACCGGGCCGAGCCCTCCCGCAGCCGGGCCACCGGCGGCAGCGGCCTGGGGCTCTATCTGGTGCGCATGATCGTGGAGCGCCACGGCGGGACGTGCCGCATCGAGAACAGCGCCGACGGGGTGCGCTTCACCGCCCTCCTTCCGCGCCTCTCCACAGAAAACACATAAATTCTCCCTCTCTCCTCCACGGGGGGCCGGTATCCTTGGGACGAACCCAAACAAGAAAGGATGCCGAGCCATGCAAATTACCCTGCAAGAACTGAACATGACCTATCCCAACGGCAAGAAGGCCCTCCAGGGGGTGAGCGCCTCCCTGGACAGCCCCAGCCTGATCGGCCTGCTGGGCCCCAACGGCGCGGGCAAATCCACCCTGATGAAGCTGCTGGTGGCGGGCCTGCTGCCCACCGGCGGCGCCATACGGGCGGACGGCGAGCCTCTGACCAAATGCGAGCGGGCCTACAAGGCCCGCCTGGGCTATCTGCCTCAGGACTTCGGTCTGTTTGACGAGCTGACGGTGGAGCAGTTTCTGGACTACATGGGGGCGCTGAAGGGCCTGCGGAGCGGCCGGGAGAGCATTCGGGCGGTGATCGAGGCTGTCCATCTGGGGGAGAAGCGGCGGGCCAGAATCCGCACCCTCTCCGGCGGCCAGCGCCAGCGGGTGGGCATTGCCCAGGCCCTGCTGGGCGACCCGGCGTTTTTGATCTTTGACGAGCCCACGGTGGGCCTGGACCCGGAGGAGCGCATTCACTTCCGCAACCTGTTTTCCCGGCTGGCCCAGGACCGGCTGGTGCTCCTGTCCACCCACATCATCGAGGATGTGCAGTCGGTGTGCTCCCGCCTGCTGGTGCTCCACCAGGGGCGGCTGCGCTTCGACGGCACGCCGGAGGAGCTTATCCGGGCGGCAGAGGGCCACGTGGGCACCTTTGAGGCGCGGGCGGGGGGCCGGGAGGACGGCCTGCACATCACCGCCCGGGTGAACACCGCCCGGGGCGTGGCCTGCCGGGCGGTGGCGGAGACGCTGCCCCCCTATGTCTGGCCCGCCGAGCCCACCCTGGAGGACGCCTACCTCTATCTCATCTCCGGGGAGGGCGAGGCATGAACGTCTGGATTCTCTCGGTGCGGGAGCTGGCGCGGCTGCTGCGGGGCCGGCTCACCTGGCTGGCCGCCGCCCTCACCGTCCTGTCCCCCCTGGCGGGGCTGACGGTGTACCGGTCCGCCTCGGCCGACACGATGCAGTCCCTCTATGTGGCCAATCCCGCCCTGGCCGGGGGCGTGCTGGGCGGGCTGTTCTTTGCCCTGCTCACCCTCTGCGACTGCGCCCGTACCTCCCGCTGCCGGGTGGAGGTGCTCTGCGACGCGGCGGTGTCTCCCCTGACCGCTGCCCTGGCAAGGCTGATGGCCCTGCTAGGGACGGCGGCGCTGACCCTGGCCCTCACCCTTCTGACCTGGCTGCCCTGGACGGCCCATACCGTGGGCGCCGTCTTTGACGGCGGGGATTATCTGCTGGCCTACCTCATTCTCATGGGCCTGGCCCTCCCCCTGTGTATCCTGCTGGCCGGGGCGGCGTGGCAGTTCACCCGCCGCTTTGACCTGTCCCTGGTGCTGGTGGCCGCTCTGGCGGCCCTGAGCCTCACCATCTGGCGGGACAACTGGCAGCTCTGCTGGCTCAACCCCTGCGTCTGGGCCCTGTCCGACGATTTCTCCAACTTCCGCATCCTCCGCTCCGCCGCCTACATGCGCCTGACCTGGCTGCTGGGCCTGGCGGGGCTGTGGGCTCTGTCCTACCTGTGCATCCGGCGGTACGGCCGGGGCCCCCTGGGCTCTTTGGCCCGCACGGCCCGGCGGGTATACCGCCCCCTGCTGGCCGCGGCCCTGCTGCTCTGCTGCGGCTGGAGCTGTGCCGCTCAGCCCTTCATCGACCACAGCAACCCGGATCTCAGCGCCATGACCTTCCTGACGATGGAACCGCTGGAGGGGGTGGCCTGCCTGCGCCGCTCCGCCTGGGTCACGCCGGACACAAGGCGGGGCACGGTGGCGGGTACGGCCTCCTACCAGCTCCAGAATACCAAGGGGCAGGAGCAGACGGTGGCCCTCGGCGTCACCCCCGGCTACACCATCTCCGACGTCCGGGCCAACGGGATGGAGGTCCCCTTCTCGGTGAGCGATTACCAGGAGTACAACGAGGCCAAGCTGGAGGTCGCCATCCCGGCCGAGGAGCAGGTGGAGCTGACCCTGGAGTACGGCGGCTTCCCCCAGGAGGATCTGCCCACCATGCAGGGCGACAAGGAGCTCAGCGGCGAATACCTCTGTCTGGAGAACGCGGCCCTCTCTCCCCGCCTGATGAACGTGATGCCAGGCGAAGACGGCTATCCCGCCACAATTGAGATCACCCTGCCCGCCGCCATGATGGCCATCCCCTTCGGCGCCAGCGAGGCGGAGGTGGTGGCCGAACACGGGGACGGCACCAAAACCTGGCGCTATGAGACCAACAGCGCCGGCGGCATCCTCTACGCCGGCGACTACGTTCGTGAGGAGATCCAGGCCGGGGGGCTCACCATCGACTTCTACTACGGCCGCAAGCACCAGGCCGTCATGGAGGCCGCCGGCGCGGCGGAGGCCGTCCGGGCGGTGATGGACTACTGCGCCGGGCACTACGGTTCTCTTGCCTTCGGGGATGGGGAGCGCCTCAAGCTGATCCAGAGCCGGGTGGCCGGCGGCGGCTACGCCGGGGACGGGGCCAGCCTGCTGGACGAGGCCGACTTCACCGCCCACAACCTGGGCGACGCGGGCAAGGGCGGCGGGGCCGCCGAGGTGATGATCCACGAGCTGGTCCACCAGTGGTGGGGCCTGGGCAACATGTTCGACGCCGCCGGCCCCGACAGCCCCTGGTCGGCGGAGGGCCTGACGTGCTACACCACCTACCGCATTGTGAAGGAGCTCTACGGCGAGGACTACGCCAGGGAGCACTATGTGGACCAGTGGCGCGGGGAGGTGGAGGACTACTACCTCAACTTCTACGTCCGCCGCCCGGAGTACCTGGAGGCCCTGCCCGAGGCGGAGCGGCTGGCCATCTCCAACTCCCTGTCCGGCATGCGGCAGTACAGCGAGATGCCGCTGAAGATTTTGAAAGCGGAGGAGCTGGTGGGGGGCGAGGCGGCCATGGATGAGATCCTGTACGGCCTCTTCAACCGGGAGCTGGATCCCATGTACCCCTATCTGACCTACCAGGAATTTTTGGACGCCTGCGGGCTGACGGAGGAGGACTTGACCCTTGATTAAGATATTTCGCTGCGAGTGCCGGCGGCTGCTGTGCAACAAGTTTTTCATCGGCCTGCTGGCGGTGCTGCTGTTCTATGCCGGACAGGTGTTCTACGCCGTAGCCCTCCCCGGCGTGGCCCATACGGCCCCCTTTTCGCCCTGGAGCTTCGGGGCCTACCTGGGGCGGCTGCTGCCCCTTGTGTGGGTGGGGGCCCTGTTTTTCCTCACCTTTTTCACGTCGGCCCGGGAGCGGCGGGCGGCGGTGCTCACCGCCGCCACCCCCGCCGACCCCCGGCGGTACGCCCTGGCCCGCTGCGCTGCCGCCCTGGTGGGGGTGGCCCTGCTCTGCCTGGCGGCGCTGGCCCTGGCCGCCCTGCTCTATGCCCGCCTGTTCGGCTGGACGGACTGGGGCTCCCTGGCCCTGCCCGCCCTGGTGATCCTGGCGCCCCCTCTGGTGTTCGCCCTGGGCAGCGGCTGGCTGCTGGGCCGCCTGCGGCCCTGGCTGCTCTATGTGTGGATGCTCCTCCCCTTTGCCCTGGCGGCCCTGCCTCTGCCGGAGGCCCTGGGGCTGTGGAACGGCGGCCTGTGCACGTCCTATCCCCTGACTCTGGGGATGCTGGACCCGGCTTTCTCCCTCCCGGCGGCGGCCTGGGCCGTCCAAGGGCTGCTTCTGGCTGCCGGGGTGCTCCTTTTGCTGGTGGCGGGAAAGGGGAAAAAGGTGTATAATCAGTGACAGACCGTATACCATAAGCACATAGGTTCCAGAAGGAGGCGTAACAGATGGATTCTAACGAGAGCCGGGCGCGGGCGTCGCTGGGCGACCTGTCCGCCGGGTGCAGCGCGGTGGCGTGGGAGACGGCGGACGGCGGGCACCTGTGGGGGCGTAACTTCGATTTCAACCGCATTGCGGCGGACAGCAAGGTGACCTTTGTACCACGGGGACAGGTGTTCTACGCCTGCGGTACCGAGCTGGAGGGCAATCTGGAGCCGTCCACCCGCTGTACGGCGGCCTACGCTGCGGTGGGCATCGGCTCCCTGGTGCTGCGTTCCACCCCGGCCCTGTATGAGGGCCTCAACGAGAAGGGACTGATGGGCGGCCAGCTCTACTACCGCACGTTTGCCCACTTTGTCCCGGAGGCGCGGCCCGGCACCCTGCCCCTCCAGCCGCCCTTCCTGGTGACCTGGTGCCTGGCCACCTGCGCCTCGGTGGAGGAGGTGGCCCGCGCACTGGAGGAGCGGGTGTCGCTGGTGGCCATCCCCATGCTGGGGACCGTGCCGCCCATCCACTGGATGTTTTCCGACCGCACCGGGGAGAGCATCGTGGTGGAGTCCGACCGGGACGGGCTGCACATCTACCGGAACACGGTTGGGGTGATGACCAACAGCCCCGGCTACCCGTGGCACCGTACCAATCTGTTGAACTATCCCCAGCTCCGGCCCCTGGATTACGGAGAGCTGGCCTGGGGAGGGGAGCGGCTGGAGCCCTGCTTTTCCGGCAGCGGGGCGGCCGGCCTGCCCGGGGACTGGTCGTCCCCCTCCCGCTTCGTGCGGCTGGCCTTCCTCCGGGAGCACGCGGTCAAGGGCGGGGACGAAGCGGAGGGGGTGTCCCTTCTGTTCCGCCTGCTCCACAGCGCCGCCTTTCCTCTGGGTGCGGTGGAGCTCACCGGGCCGGGGGAGATCACCCCCCACGACCGGGGCGTGGTGCCCTATGACTACACGGTGTATTCCTCCGTCCTCTGCGCCGAGTCCATGCGCTTCTACTGGCTCACCTACCGGAACAGCCGGGTGCGCTATGTGGAGCTCTCACGCCTGCTGGCGGGAGACCGCCCCCTCCAGTTCGCGCTGGGGGAGGAGCCGGAGTTCTGCGACGTGACCGGTGAAGGCGTATAACACTCCAACAGGGCGCACCACGAAAAAATGCAAAAGCTCAGGTGCATGAAGTGTTTGCACATGCGGGCCGTCCCGTAATCGCATGGCCGTGCCGCGGTAAGCGGCGCATGGCCAACTTTGCTATGCTTATGAATAGCAAAAAGTACCCCCTGCCGCATGCGGCAGGGGGTACTTTTTTATCAAACGCGCTCCGGGCCCCCGGCAATGGGCTGGAAGTATTTTGTCCGGTACTCCTGAAAGAGGTCGTCAAACTCCTGGTTGAAACCGCCGTGATGCAGCTCGTGCATATAGGCGTGGGAGTCGATGCGCACCTTGTCGTCGGGCGAGGAGGTCTGGCGCAGGATGTGCAGAGCCACGTTGGAACAGTGGTCGGACATGCGCTCCAGATTGATCAGCAGCTCCAGGAACTGGGTGCCCAGCTCGATGGTGCACTCACCGGCCTTAAGGCGCTCCACATGGCGGTTTTTCAGGGTGGCGGCGATCAGATCTACAACCTCCTCCAGCGGCTCCACCTGGACAGCCAGGGTGCGCTGGCGGCTCTGGTAGCAGGCTACCGTCTTGTCCAGCGTCTCTCCCACCGCCGCGGTGAGCCTCTCAAGCTCGGCCCGGGCCTGGGGGGAGAAGGTAATGTTCCGGTCGTGGAGGACGACCGCACTCTCCGAGACGTTGACGGCGTAATCGCCGATGCGCTCAAAGTCGGACAGGGTGTGCAGCAGCTCGGACACCCGGGTGCTCTCCTCGGCGGTCAGCGCCCGGTCGGTGAGCTTGACCAGATAGTTGTCCAGCAGACCCTCCAGCTTGTCCAGCGCCACCTCGGTTTCGTTGAGCCGCTCCAGCTTCTTGGCGTCAAATTTCCAGATGAGCTCCACAGCCAGCCGGTAGTTGTCCCGGGCGAACTCGCTCATCTGCACCACCGCATCGTGGGCCCGCTCCAGCGCCAGGGAGGGGGAGGACAGGAAACGGTCGTCCAGCACGGACAGCTCCCGCTCCTCCGCGTCGCCGGGCACCACCGCCTTGACCAGCTTGACGAGCTGGCGGTGGAAGGGAAGAAGCAGGGCAGTACAGGCGATGTTGAACGCCAGGTGGAGGTTGGCGATAGAGCCCATGTCCATGGTGTTTTCCCAGAACGGAAAGCGGAACAGGGCGTTGCCCGCGTACAGAACCACCAGAAAAAAGACCGAGCCGATGATGTTGAAAAAGAGGTGAATCATGGCGGTCCGCTTGGCATTTTTGGAAGCGCCCACCGACGAGATGAGCGCGGTGATGCAGGTGCCGATGTTCTGGCCCATAATCAGCGGCATGGCGATGTTGAAGGAGACCACGCCGGTGGTGCTGATGGCCTGGAGTATGCCCATAGAGGCGGAGGAGCTCTGGAGCAGGGCGGTGACCGCCGCTCCCACGGCTACGCCCAGAAGGGGATTGGAGAAGGCGGTAAACACCGACTGGAACTCCGGAAGATCCTTCAGCGGCTCCACGGCGGAGGACATGGTGTTCATGCCGATGAAGAGCAGGCCCAGGCCCAGCACGATCTGGCCCACAATGCGCTTGTGCCCGCCCTTGATGAACATGTAGAAGATGATGCCCACAACCGCCAGAATGGGCCCCAGGAAGGAGGGCTGCAGGAACATCATCACGATGTTGTCCGCGTCGATATCACCCAGGCGCAGCAACTGCGCGGTGACGGTGGTGCCGATATTGGCGCCCATGATGATGCCCACCGTCTGCTCCAGCTTCATGATGCCCGCGTTGACGAAACCGACGCACATGACGGTGGTGGCGGCGGAGCTCTGGATCAGCCCGGTGACGACGGCCCCCAGAAGGACCCCCTTGAATACGTTGCTGGTAAGACGCTCCAGGATATGCTCCAGCCGGCCGCTGGAGAGCTTCTCCAGGCCGTCCGTCATGGTGGACATACCAAACAGGAACGTGGCGATGGCGCCAAACATGGCGACTATATTCGCAATATCCAAAATGCTCCCCCAAATCTGACTCCGCGGTCAAATTTTCGAAAAATTTTGCTCATTTCCGACCACGATAAATTATAGCCTTCTGGCAGCGGTTCGTAAATATAGAGGGAGCGATTTTTAAAAATTTAGCAGTTTCACTAAAAGCAATGGGGGAAAAACCGTCAATTTCGTTCACGTTCCGCAGGGGAAGCCCGCATGGAACAGGATCGTTGACATAGGGACAGACGCGGGCGGAATAGAGTGGAACTATGGAGGTGTGACAAATGTTCACTGCGTGGATTTTGCTGATGCTCAACAGCCTGTTCTTCACCCTGCGCCTCTCCGGCGGGGGAAGCGGCTCCTTCCCCCGTCCGCTGAAAGCGGAGGAGGAGCGGATGTACCTGGAGCGGATGGCGCAGGGTGATCTGGAGGCCCGGAACATCCTCATCGAGCACAACCTGCGCCTGGTGGCGCACATCATGAAAAAGTACTATACACCCAACGGGGATCAGGACGATCTGATCTCCATCGGCACCATCGGACTGATCAAGGGGATCAGCACCTTCAAGCCGGACAAGAACGTGCGCCTGGCCACCTATGCCTCCCGCTGTATCGAAAACGAGATCCTGATGCACTTCCGCGCCCAGCGGAAGCTGCAGGGGGAGGTCTCCCTGTCGGATTCCATTGACGGGGATGGGGACGGCAACTCCCTGTCGCTGATGGACACCATCAGCGTGGACGACAATATGCTGGAGGAGCTGGATGCCCGTGACTCCTGCGCCAAGGTGCGCCGGTGCGTCAAGCGATGCCTGGACGAGCGGGAGGCCATGATCATCACCCTCCGGTATGGCCTGAATGCCCGCCCGCCCCTGACCCAGCGGGAGATCGCGGCCCAGTGCGGCATCTCCCGCTCCTATGTATCGCGCCGCGGCTATTGCAAGCGCGGAGGGGGATGTCTCCGGGGGCCGGGACGGCCCGGACGGAGACGCCACCCTCACTGCGGTGTCAGAGCGGGAAAAGCCAGCTTCTCGGAGGGAGGCCCGGAGTGCCGGACGTGCGGCCGACATCAACACCAGTGGTACAGTCAGCTCAGCGGATACCGGAGGTATCCGGCCACCAGGTCAATGAATACGCTGTTGGAGGGACTGCGGGTCAGGTGCCGTCCGGCCAGGGTATCCAGAAGGCTGTGGTCCTCAAGTTTCCAGCAGTCCCCGATTACGGTGCGGACAGCGCGCTCCACCGCGATTGAGGTGGTATGGAACTGCTTGGCGGTTTCCCGGTAGAGACGCTTGGTGATCAACTGGAGGGAGCTGGGATTGGCCGCCACCTGCACAGACATGTATACGGTGTAGTCAAATCCGACCAGGTTTCTGCGCACGCCCAGCCGGCGCAGGAGCAGCTCTGCCTTTTGAGAGGCATTTGCCGCGTCAAAAGTAGGTGACAGGGTGAAATTTGTCATAGGACAGACTCCTTTTTTCAAAAAGTAGATGTAAGGGAGCGTCCATGACTGGTGTGGACCGAGCCGCAAGCGACCCTCTGGTGGATGGAGCGCATCCGCTGCTTGACCTCCGATAGGCTTTCCAAAAACTATATGTACGCAAAAGAGGGAAATTGGACAAATGATTGAAAGATGGGAGAGGAATCTGCTTTTTTGTGGGGTTAATTTCCAAGGAAGTCGACAATATCCACGGAATAGGATACTTTTTTTCTTTGACAGCCGTTTGGAATGAATACATTCCGTATCTGGCGCAAATACCAAGGTAAAATCAAACGGAATCCATAGGTTCCAGGCTTGATTTTAAGGAGGTCTTCATGTCAGAGAAAATTAAGCAGGATATCTCAATTGGCAAAAACCTGCATCGCCTGCGCAAGCAGGCCGGACTGTCCCAGGAGCAGGTCGCGGTAAAGCTCCAGGTCATGGGCCTCCCTGTCAGCCGGGAAATCATCTCCCAGATGGAACTGGGCCGCTACAGTATCCGGGTCAGCGTCCTGATCGCTTTGAAGCAGATTTACGGCGTTTCTTATGAGGAGTTTTTTCAGGGCCTGCCAGACAGCCGGTAAAATGCAGGGAAGAAAAGCCGGAGCACCTGTGATAAAATAAAGAGAGAGAGAACAGGCGAGGGGGGAATGATACATGAATGAGGAACAGGGGAAATTCCTGGAGGAACTCTACCACGCGAATTTTAAGCGGATGCTCCTCGAGCTCTACCCCATATTAAAGGACATGCCCTCGGCACAGGTTGCCATTCAGGAAGCGGCGCGGATTGCGTGCCAGAAGCCGGAGGAGATGATGAGCAGCCCAAATCCCGCCGGATGGCTGCGGAAAACGGCGGGGCTGGTGGCGAAGAACATGCTGCGGGAGCAGGCCCGCCAGAAACGGACCTTTCTTCCGCTGGAAGTGCTTCTGCCGGAGAGTGAACCGTCAGAATGGGACGACAGCGACCGCGAATTGGTGCAGTTGTGTCTGGATGTCGTCTCCGAGGAGGATTTTACCCTGTTCCGGAGAGTGACCCTGGATGGTTGGACCTATGTGGATGCGGCAAAGGCGGCTGGCATTTCTCTGTGGGCCTGTTACAAGCGTGTGGAGCGAACGCAGAAAAAGCTCCGCCGCGCCATAGAGGAGCACCCGGAGCGATTTTTTTGAGACCTGTCCAAAAACAGGATGCTGTGTACATATAAATTATTGAAGGGGGCGCAATCGAATGGCAAGCCCAAGCAAAAATCAGAACTACGCCTATCTAAGCCGCCTGAGCACCCAAAAGCTGCTGGAGCTGCTGGCCGCTGCGCCGGCGCCCGCAGAAACGCCCGAGGACAAAGCTTATATAGACGCAATTGTGGAGGTGGTCTTAGAGAGAGAAGAGAGACATCCGACAGGGCTTCTACCCGACCCCGAGCAGGCATGGGAGGAGTTTCAGCAGTACTATAATACCCCGGAGGGGGAGGACCTGTCCCTCTACCCGGCAGAGAACCCCGGAACAGCCCCATCAGAACCAGCCCCCTCTCAGACAGAGTACCGGCCCCAAAGAAGGCCAAAACGCCACTTTTTTCGACGCGTTGTCATAGTAGCGGCTGTGGTGGTGTGTATCGCATTGCCCTCTGCGCTTGGTTTCGAGAATGTGTTTCAGTTGATTGGTGCGTGGACAGATGACATATTTCTTTTGAATAACGTAAGTAGTTTAGAGGGAAATGAGATAGAAGCGGATAAAAAAAGTGTTGATATAGAAGAAATATTAGGGGAATTAAATTATAGTGAAAATATTTTTCCAACCTGGATTCCAGAAGGGTTTGAATTAGAAAAGGTCATAACAAATGAGTTTGTCCTTTCAGGAAAAACAGAATTACGTATTCATTATAAAAATGGGCAAACAAGAGAGCTAATTACATTTACTTATAATGTGTACAATAGTATAGCATCAGGTACCATGACAGCTTTTGAGAAGGATGCGAATGCCTTAGAGGAATATTTTGTCGGAGATGTAACGCATTATATATTTGAGAATTTAGGAAAATACATAGCAGTATGGAATCAAAATAATATTGAATGTGCAATTAGCGGAGATGTTTCATTGACTGAATTGAAAGAGATGCTCAATTCCATATATGGAGGTTAGTATATTATGAGAAAAGTGACAAACAGATTTGCTGCAGTAATAATGGTACTACTTATGATCTGCTCTATCCCAGTATCTGCTATATCAGAGTCTACAAACCGAGCGAGTGAACAAATTATGAGTTATTATATGAATGTAGTACCAGCGGGAAATGGAAAAATAGCAATCGCATTTTCTATTGACGGAACCGGTGAAATGAAAAATATTGGAGCAGAAAGTATTATAATTTATTATAAAATTGGAGGCGCGTGGGTCGTAGGGTATGATTTGGATAGATACGATTCGGGCATGAGTACAAAAGATGATTATTATTTCGGGAATGAACTTTATTATACCGGAACCCCAGGTAAAGAATATAAAGTAGAGGTTACAGTTTTTGCAGAGAATTCTTCGGGCTATGATTCTAGAACGAGAACATTTAATGTAACAGCTTAAAGAAAGGGGCGTCCCGATCGGGACGCCCCTTTCTTTAAGCTTGACTGGACAGGCAAGGAATGCCGCCTGCCGCATAAGCTTTACCAAGCAGTAGCAAGGAGGGATATGCTTGGGACAGCGGAAGCGGGAAGTGACGGTACGGTGTACCTATACCGATGGAGGGGCGGAGGCAAAGGATTTGGTACAAGGCTCATTCCGCGCCTTTTTGGCGCGGGAACTTAACAGGGACACCCCTGGGGGTAACTCATGTACCTGGAGATAGAAGGGGCGGAGAGGTACCGCGCCGCACTTTATATTCGGCTGTCCAGGGAGGACGAAACCGACGGGCCCTCAGAGAGCGTCAGCAACCAGCGGGCCATGCTGGAGGACTTTGCCCGCCAGCGGGGGGTGCCGGTGGCCGGCCTCTATGTGGACGACGGCTGGTCGGGCACCAGTTTCGACCGCCCGGAGTTCCGGCGAATGCTGCGGGACATTGAGGCCGGACGGGTGAACATGGTGATTACCAAGGATCTGTCCCGGCTGGGGCGCGACTACATCATGACCGGCCACTATATGGAGCGCTATTTCCCGGAACACCGTGTGCGGTACATCTCCCTGTTGGACGGCATCGACACCGGTGTGGACTCCAGCGCCAACGAGATCACGCCGTTCCGGGCCATTATGAACGACATGTACGCAAAGGACATCTCCAAAAAGATCTCCAGCGTCAAGCGGGACAAACAGCGAAAAGGGCTGTTTATCGGCGGCAAGCCGGTATATGGCTATCAGATGCACCCTGCGGAAAAGAACAAAATTGTGGTGGACGAGGGGGCCGCGTCGGTGGTACGACGTATTTTCCGGCTGGCGCTGGAGGGCCTGAGCTGCCGCCAGATCGCCGCGCAGCTCAACGCTGAGGGCATCCCATCGCCGGGATGCTACGCGGGCCTGTATCCCTCCGGTACCGGACAGTGGAGCGGTGAGCGCATCTCTGAGATGCTGCAAAACGAAACCTATATTGGAAATATGGTACAGGGGCGCCGACGGAAGGTCAGTTACAAGAGCAAAAAGTGCATTCGGCAGCTACCGGAGGACTGGGTGGTGGTGGAGGGAACCCATGAGCCGCTGGTGACGCCGGAGACCTTTGAACGGGTGGGGCGTCTGTTGGCCAGCCGGCGGCACACCCGCAGCCGAACCTATGAGTTTCCACTGAAAGGGCTGCTTTTCTGTCACGAGTGCGGGCACCCGCTGGCGGTGCTCAACCGGAAAAACAGCCGGGGGGAGGATGTGCGGTATCTGGTTTGCCGCACCTACCAGCGGTTCACAAAGACAGGGGGCTGCACCTGCCACTGCATTCAGGAGCAGACCGTCACTCGTGCCGTGGTAGCCAAGCTGCGGGAGGCCTGCGGGGCCTGCCTGGAGCCTGCGGCCCTGCTGCCCGCCGCCCGGTCTGCCGTAGCAGAGGCTCATGGAGGGGAAAATCCCACGGCGGAAATCCGGGCCCTGCGGGCCAAAATAGGCCGCCTGACCACCGTCCTGGACCGGATGTATTTGGATCAGCTCAGTGGCCTGCTGGCTGAGGCGGATTTTGCACGGCTCTACCGGCAGGCCCGCGAGGAGCGCGGCGCACTGGAGCGGCGTGTGACAGAGCTGGAACGCCGGGAAAGCCCGGAGGCCGGGGACAAGGCCGGGGCCCTGGTTCAGCGTTTTCTGGATGAGGCTGGTGACAACCGGGAGCTTCTGGTAAGCCTCATTGAGCGGGTGGAGCTAACTGAACAGAGGGAGCTCATCATCCACTTCCGCTTCTGCCCGCCGGAGGCGCTTTTTTAATGGACCTCTGGTTACAATAACCGCGGCGCGAGGTATCGCGCATTGAGAAAAAAGCACTCAAGAAGCTGGAGGCGGCCATGGGGGCTCAGGAATAAGCACTCCTGTGCCGCAGTACATAGCGGCTGGGGCCCAGCAAAAAAGGGCTTTACTCCTAGCGGCTGAATGGGATATAATAAAATCGGGAAAAAAGAGAGGGGCGGCGCAATAAAACGCTGCTCCCGTACATTAAGAAGATGACAGGAGCGCGACACCATGTTAATCCTGCTTGAGACAATGGCAGAGGAGCGCCGCACCGCCACTGCGCCGGAGCTGCTGGAGCCGCTGATGGCCCGGCTGGCCGGGGGGGATCAGGAGGCGCTGGCAGAGCTGTACCACCGCACGCGGACGTCGGTGTACGGCCTGGCCCTATCCTACCTGAAAAACCGGCATGACGCTGAGGATGTGACCCAGGACGCTTTTGTGCGGGCCTGGGAAAACGCCCATCAGTACCGTCCCCAGGGCACACCGCTGGCCTGGCTGCTGACCATCGCCCGCAACCTCGCCCTGATGAAGCTGCGGGAGCGGGGCAGGACCCAGGACATGGCTCTGGAGGACTGGGAACGGCTGGCAGCGGAGAACCCGATGGTGACGGTGGAGGACCGGCAGGTGCTGGACGCCGCCCTCACCGCGCTGGCGGATGACGAACGGCAAATTGTGCTGCTCCACGCGGTGACCGGCTGGAAGCACAGGGAGATTGCAGGCCTGCTGGAGCTGCCCCTGTCCACGGTGCTGTCCAAGTACCGCCGCGCGCTCCTGAAACTAAAGACGAAGCTGGAAGGAGGGGATGCCCTGTGACCGATCAGGAACTGGAACAGCGTCTGCGCACCGCGCTGGAGCACGCCGCGCCCGACCATCTGGAGGCGCTCCTCTCCCGGTGCGAACCGCGGCGGGGAAACGTGATTCCCATGACTGTACCGGCGCGGAAGCCGCGGAAAAAGGCGGCCATGGCCTGGCTTGCGGCGGCCTGCCTGGCGCTGGTGGTGGTGGGCGGAGGCGCCGGTGTTCAGTACTACCAGGCCAACGCCGTGGCTTCGGTCATCTCTCTGGATGTCAATCCCAGCGTGGAGCTGGATGTAAACCGGCAGGAGAAGGTGGTTTCGGCCGTTCCTCTGAACGCGGACGCCAACGAAATTCTGGACGGCATGGACCTGAAGGGGGCCGATCTGAATGTGGCGGTCAACGCCATCATGGGCTCTCTGCTCAAGCACGGCTATGTGGATGAGCTGGCCAACTCCATCCTCATCTCGGTGGAGGACGACGACGCGGCACGGGGCGCGGCCCTGGAGCAGAAGCTGACCGCAGAGATCGGGCAGGTGCTAGACTCCGCCAAAGTCAACGGAGCGATCCTCTCCCAGACCCTCAGTGGGGACAGCGCCCTTCAGCAAAAGGCGGACGAGTATGGCATCTCGCTGGGCAAGGCCACGCTGATCCAGTCCCTGGTGGACAGCAGCAACCATCTCACGTTTGAGTCCCTGGTGGGGCTGTCCATCAATGAGCTGAATCTGCTGGCCAATTCCACCGCAGTCCAGACCCCGGACAGCGCGGGGGGACAGACCAGCACGACCGCCTCCAACCCGGCGCTGAACTCGGTAGGTACAGCCAGCCAGAGCGCCTATATCGGTGTGGAGGCCGCCAAGGAGGCTGCCCTGACCCATGCGGGTGTGACCAGTGGGGACGTGGTGTTCCTGGAGGCTGACTACGACTATGAGGACGGCCGTATGGTATACGAGGTGGAGTTTTTTGCCGGAAACACGGAGTATGAGTACGATGTAGATGCCGCCACCGGCGCCATTGTTAAGCACGGGCGGGAGCAAAAGGGCGGCAGCCTGACCGGCGGCGGAAGTACCGCTCAGACCGACATCGGCGAGGCGGCGGCCAAAGCCGCGGCCTTCGCCCATGCGGGCGTGGCCGAAGGGGACGTGCGCGGGCTGACGGTCAAGCGGGACTTTGACGATGGCCGCCTGACCTACGAGCTGGAATTCTGGGCAGGTACTACAGAGTACGAGTACGAGATTGCTGCCGCGGACGGCAGCGTGCTCAAGAGCAAGCGGGAGGAGCACCCCAATGCCCTGCCCGCGGACCAGGCCATCGGGCGGGATGCCGCCCGGGACGCGGCGTTGGCCCACGCGGGGGTGGCGCTGACCGACACCTACGAGCTGGAGGTGGAGGAGGAGCTGGACGAGCGCACGCCCTGCTATAAGGTGGAGTTCAAGGCCGGCGGCATGGAGTACGAGTACAAGATCGACGCCAGAACCGGCGGCGTGCTCACCTATGAGATGGATCGGGACTGACGCGGCAAAGCGCCGCCCCGGAGCGACAGGCTCCGGGGCGGCGCTTTTTCTGAAAAGGCTCAAAGCTCCATATCCAGCAGATAGGAGGACAGGCCCTTGCCGTGCATGTCCACGGAGAGGGAGCGGGTTACGCCGCCGCCCAGGGCGGCGTACATGACAAAGTTCAGCGCATGGATATTGGGCAGCTCATAGCGGACCACCTCACCCTTGACCATGCCCTTGAAGTGCTCCTTCACCCGCTCAGCGGTGACTCTCTCCTTGAGCAGCGCATAGTCCTTGGGGTCGTAGGCGATGAGGGAGATGTTGGAGATGTTGCCCTTGTCGCCGGTGCGGGAGTGTGCGATATCCCAGAGTTTCATAGAAAATGCCTCCTTTCTGTCTTGAAATCAGACTTCAAAGATCTCGACTTCGGGCTTAACATCGCAGCGGCTCACCAGAATGGAGGCCACGGACACGATGTCGCGGGTGCGCTTGACGGCGCCGCAGCCGCCGGCTGGGCCGTTGGTGTAGAGGGCCTCCACCTCGTTGCCGATGAGCTCGGCGTCGGCCCTGGCCTTGGCTCGGCCGGACACGCGGACCCGCACCTCGCTGGGCTCTTCGTTGTACTTGAAGTCGGGGTTCCAGTACAGGCTGTTGCAGCCGATGAGGTCGAACTTCAGCTCGTCAAACACGCCGGGGGCCACCAGCTCCAGGCGTTCCTTGATGATGTCCAGGGCCAGCCTACCGCGGGCCACGCAGCCGGGGCCTCCGTAGCTGATCTCGCCGTCGCCGATGAAGCAGTCCTTGTAGCCGATGGAACACTTGAAGGTCTCGGTCCTGGGCTTGCCGGAGGCGCCCTCCACCTTCACTTTATCCTTCTCCACCTCGGTAAACTTGACCTGCTTGAAGTCGGCCACCACATCGGGGGTCAGGTAGTTCTCGGGATCGTGAATCTCGTAGACGATCTGCTCGGAGCAGGTCTCCACCGTGACCATGCCGCCGGACTCCGGAATCTTGGTGACGAAGAAGGACCCGTCCTCGGAGATCTCCACAATGGGGAAGCCCAGGTGGCCCAGGCCGGGGACATCCTTCTTGCCGGGTTCGGCGAAGTAGCCGCCAGTGACCTGGCCGCCGCACTCCAGGAGGTGGCCCATCATGGTGCCCTTGCCCAGCTTGTCCCAGTCCTCCAGCGACCAGCCGAAGGCGTGGATGGCGGGGGCCATGAAGATGGCGGGGTCGGCTACGCGTCCGGTGATGACCACGTCGGCGCCCTGCTCCAGGGCTTTCAGAATACCCTCCACGCCCATGTAGGCGTTGGCGGAGACGATCTCACCGGGGAGCTTGGACAGGGGCTCGTGGGTCTCCCACACCTCGGCGTCCATGTACTTGTTGATGACGGGCAGCAGATCGTCGCCGGTGACGCAGGAGATCTTCATGCCGGTCAGGCCGTGCCTGCGGGCAATCTCCACGCACTTCTGGGCAGCGGCCTGGGGATTGGCAGAGCCCATGTTGGTGATGAGCTTCACCTTGTGCTTCCAGCACAGGGGAAGGGCCTTCTCCATGCGGTGCTCCAGAAGACCGTTGTATCCCTTGGACGGGTCCTTCAGCTTGGCCTGCTGCCCGATGGCGATGGTGCGCTCGGCCAGGCACTCATAGCTGATATAGTCCAGGTTGCCCTTTTCGATCAGCTCCAGTGAGGGCTCCAGCCGGTCGCCGGCATAGCCGGCCCCGCTGCCGATGCGGATGGTTTTCGTCATGCAATGACTTCCTTTCTGATAATTGACATTTCAAAGACGAGAGAGCGGCTCAGATGGCGATGCCGCGGGTGAGAATGGCGACAACCACCATCACCAGGGACACCAGCCAGGCCAGCGGGATGGTCTTCTTCTGGTGCTCGCCGAAGTCCACGCCGGACAGGCCCACCAGCAGGAAGGTAGAGGCGGTCAGAGGGGAGACGGGGAAGCCGATGGTCATCTGACCCAGGATAGCGGCGCGGCCGACATCTACACCGGCGACGCCGAAGCCCTCGGCGGTCTGAGCCAGCACGGGGAGTACGCCGTAGTAGAAGGAGTCGGGATCAAAGAGCAGGGAGGCGGGCATACCGATGATGCCGATGATGAGGGGGAAGAACTTGCCCATCGTATGGGGGATGATGGAGACTAGCGTGCTGGCCATCTCGGTGATCATGCCGGTGCCCTGCATGATGCCGGTGAAGCAGCCGGCGGCGAAGAGCACGGAGCACATCATGAGGGCCTCCTTGGCGTGGGCGTCCACCCGGGCCTTGGAATCCTTCACGCTGGGGTAGTTGATGACGGTGGCCAGCACGTAGAAGGCCATGAATACCACCGCGGGGGCGAAGCCGGAGAACAGCAGGGACACGATAGCGGCCACAATGAGGATGATGTTCACCCAGAACAGGTGGGGACGCAGCAGGGCCTTCTGCTCCTCGGTGAGCTCCTGCTCGGTATTTCCGGCGGCCTGGAGAGCCACGGCGCCGATGCGCTTTTTCTCGCCGGCTCCCAGGAATGCGGAGATAACCAGCACACATACCAGGCCCACCAGCACGGCGGGAAGGACGGGAAGGAAGAAGGCGACGGGGTTATCGCCCATGCCCAGCGCGGTGGCGGCACGGATGGTGGGGCCGCCCCAGGGCAGAATGTTCATGGTGCCGGCGGAGAGCGCCACAATGGTGGCCAGCGTGGTGCGGCGCATGCCCAACGCGTCGTACAGCGGAAGTAGGGCGGGGACGCAGATCAGGAAAGTGACGGCGCCGGAGCCGTCCAGGTGGACGACGGCGGCCAGAATGGCGGTGCCGATGCCGATTTTGACGGGATCCGTTCCCACCAGGTTCAGAATCCCCTTAATGATGGGGCGGAAGGTACCGGCGTCGGTCAGGATACCAAAGAACAGAATGGAAAAAATGAACATGACGCCGGTGGCGGCCACAGAGCCGATGCCCTTGGAGCCGGTGATCATGTCGCCCAGGGACTTGAAGTTGGCGACAAAGTCGACCACACCCTGCGTCCCCTCCGCGGCGCCCTCCGGCACAACCGCGATGAAGAAACAGGAGATGATGCCGGTGACCACGGGTACCACAATGAGGGCCACCAGCGGGGATGCTTTTTTGGTCATGATCAGCACCAGCATGATAATGACCGTCAGGAATCCGAGAATCGCTAAAGGTGACATTCGCATTACCTCCTCTTTTATTCAAGCAACCTCTCCACACGCTGCTTGCAGCAAGAGAATAAGCAATCCGGATGCCAAAGTGAAAGAGCGGGGACGGGGGATAAAAAAGCAGTCCTTGCAGTATCTTGGGGGAACGGCCGGAAGAGAGGAGAAAAGCATGATTTCTAAAATATTGGAATTTTAATGGATAGAAACCAAATGGTAACTACTCGCGCATACTGATACAGCTGATTTCTAAAAAACTAGAAATAAATTCTAAAAAGTTAGAACGACCCATTCAACTTGTTGTAGAGGCTTGCCAGAGAGATGCCAAGCTGGGCAGCGGTCTTTTTCTTGCCCTCCAGGTGGGAGCCGTTGCACGCCAGCAGGCGGAGAATCTCCTGTTTTTCAAAGGCGCGGGTGCGCTGGGCCAGCGTGAGAGGCTGGGCGGCGGGGGCTGTCCGGAGGTTTTCGGGGAGGGACAGCTCGGTAATGAGACCGGAAGGGGTCAGATAGGCGCAGAACTCCAGCACGTTGCGCAGCTCCCGCACATTGCCCGGCCAGTTGTGGGCCAGCAGGCGCTCCAGGGCCTCGGGCGTCAGCTCCAGGCGTCGCTTGAGCTTGCGGGACAGCTCGTCCAGCAGGCTGCGGCAGAGAGAAGGGATGTCCTCTCTCCGCTCCCGCAGCGGCGGGATGTGGATGGGGAAGGTGTTGAGGCGGTAGAACAGGTCGGTGCGGAATTTCCCCTCCTCCACATAGCGGGGCAGATCGGCGTTGCAGGCGGCGATGATGCGCACGTCGGTCTCCACCTCCTCCACGCCGCCCACCGGCCGGATGCGGCGTTCCTGGAGGGCGCGCAGGAGCTTGGCCTGGAGGCCGACGTCCATCTCGGAGATCTCGTCCAGAAAGAGCGTCCCGCCGGCGGCGGCCTCAAAGAGGCCGATCTTCCCGCCTCGCTTGGCGCCAGTAAAGGCCCCCTCGGTATAGCCGAAGAGCTCGGACTCCAGCATATTGGCGTTGAAGTTGGCGCAGTTGATGGCAACGAACACCCCGGCGGAGCGGGGACTGGCGTTGTGGATGGCCTGGGCGTACAGCTCCTTTCCCGTGCCGCTCTCCGACTGGAGCAGGACGGTGACGTCGGTCTGGGCCAGGCGGCTGGCCAGCTCCCGGCAGGCCGCCGACCGGGGGGAGACCGCCACAATGGAGTCAAAGGTGTAGTGGGCGGCGTTGGCCTTGTTGACCCGGCGGAGCACCTGACGGCTGCGCTTTTCATAGCGCTCCAGCTCCGCCCGGAAGTCGAAGGCGTCCTTCCAAAAGGTAACCACCGACAGGCCGCCCACCACCTCCGCTCCGTCGAAGATGGGGTACATGTTGACGAAGTAGATGTCCTCGCTCTCCTGGCGCGGGGTGTGCAGGATGGGGCGCTTCTGAACCAGCACCTCCGGCAGCCGGGCACCGGGGCGCAGCAGCCGCAGGGGGTATCCCTCGATCGGCCCGATGGGCCCGCCGGCCTCCTTCTCCAGAAAGGCCACATAGGCCCGGTTTCCATAGACAATGCGCTCCTGCGCGTCAATGATCAGCACGCCCTCCTGCATGGCGTCCAGGACTGCGCGGGTGATGGGATCAAGCTGCACGGCGGCCGCCTCCTTCCGTTCTGCCTGTATTGTAGCAGAGAAGCATCTGGTTGACAACTGGAGCAATCCCGGTTGACGAAGCGTAGGAAATCGGTTACAATTCCAACAGATAGGCGGAGGAGGGAAGAACGATGGACAAGGCGGCTATGCCGGAGGGAAAGTATCTGGCCTCGGTGAAGCTGGGGCCGAAGGGCCAGATCGTGGTGCCTAAGGAGGTGCGGGAGATGTTCGGCATCCGGCCCGGGGACACGCTGCTGCTGCTGGCGGACGTGAACCGGGGGATTGCACTCCAGACCTTTGAAAAGGCGGATCCGGTCTTCCGTGATGTCTTTTCGGACCGGGAGCAATAAAAGTGCCGCGCCTGGAGGCGCGGCACTTTTATTTCATCTTGACATTCTTCCTTTACGGTGCTATAAGTAAGAAAAGTATTACTAATAAGAAATAGGGTGCGTAATATGAGCCGGATCGTCTTTTTCTCCATTCCCGCCTACGGACACACCAATCCCACGGTGGAGGTGGTGCGGCAGTTGGTGCGCCGGGGGCACCGGGTGCGCTACTACTCCTTTGAGGAATTCCGGGCGAAGCTGGAGGGCGCGGGAGCCGAGTTCGTCCCCTGCGACGCCTTCCTGCCCCCCGCCCCCAGTGATCTGGGGCGGCGGATGGGGCACGACTTCTCCAGCCTCATGGCGATGGTGATCGATGTGACGGTGGCCATGGAGGAGAAGGTGCTCCGGGAGCTGGGCGAATTCCGGCCGGACTGCGTGGTGGCCGATTCCATCTGCGTCTGGGGCAAGCTGTACGCCCGGCGGCTGGGGCTGCCGCTGGTGTGCTCCACCACCACCTTCGCCTTTGACCGGGAGACCGCCAGGGAGATGCGCCCCGGCCCGCTGGAGGTATTCTACACCCTGACGGGCCTGCCCCAAATCGGGAAGAGGCTGGCCCTGCTGCGGGAGCACGGGTACAAGGTGGAAAAGCTCACCGACCTGATTCAGAATGACAGCGAGACCGATACCATCGTATACACCTCCCGGGCCTTCCAGCCCGGCGGCGAGCACTTCGGGGAGCGGGTGGCCTTTGTGGGGCCGTCCCTGCCGGAGCTGCCGCCCCGGACGCAGCGGCGGGAGCGGCCGCTGGTGTACGTCTCCCTCGGTACGGTTATGCACGGGAATACCGGCTTTTACCGGGCCTGCGCGGAGGGCCTGGGGGACGGGCCGTGGGATGTGCTGCTGTCGGTGGGCAGCCCGGAGGGGGCGGCAGCGCTGGGCGCTCTGCCCCCCAATGTCCGGGCAGAGGCCAGGGTGGAGCAGCTCCGGGTGCTGGGGGAGGCGTCGGTGTTTCTCACCCACTGCGGGATGAACAGCGTCAGCGAGAGCATCTGGTGCGGCGTGCCCATGGTGCTGGCCCCCCAGCAGTCGGAGGAGGGGGCGGTGGCCCGGCGGGCTGCGGAGCTGGGGGCGGGGCTGCGCTTGGAGCGCCGCGGCCCGGCGGCGATCCGGGCCGCGGTGGAAGAGGTGCTGGCGCAGAGGGAGGCGTACCGGCGGGCCATCGCGCCCTTGGCCGCCGGATTCCGGGCCGCCGGAGGCGCGGCCCGGGCGGCGGAGAAGATAGAGGAGTTCGGAAGAGCGTCGTGTAGGGAA